>Ga0102832_1000364_pt1 | contig 87562 bp, 108 predicted proteins | sample EBPBio282013_DNA_FD_88942 | JGI IMG/M metagenome (GOLD analysis project Ga0102832, IMG submission 88942) | Wastewater treatment Type I Accumulibacter community from EBPR Bioreactor in Madison, WI, USA - Reactor 2_5/28/2013_ DNA (Illumina Assembly) | ecosystem: Engineered > Bioreactor > EBPR >...
ACCGGCGTGCTCGAAAGCTCCACCACCCCCTGCCCGCATTGCGCCGGCACGGGCCTGCTGCGCTCGACGCCGAGCCTCGCACTCCATGTGCTGCGCGCGCTGGAAGATACGCTCCTGCGCGGCGCAACGCATGACATCACGCTCAAGACCCGTCTTGAGACCGCGTTCTACATCCTCAACCAGAAGCGCGACAGCCTGACGGCGCTCGAGGCCCGCTTCGGTGTGACGATCGCCATCGTCGCCGAAACCAGCCTCCAGCCTGCGCAGCATTACATCATCGAGCGCGGCGAACTGGCGCAGAACCGCTTCACCGCCGAGCGTGTCGAGGGCGAGGTTGCACCGGAGAAGCCGGGCGCGACGCCGCGCGCCGTCCAGCCCGAGGATGTGGTTGTCGAAGAGATGCCTGAAGAAGAGGCCGAAGCCGAAGGCGTCGAGTCCGAAGGCGCCCGCGAAGGCGGATCGGAAGATCGCAAGCGCCGCCGTCGCCGCCGTCGCCGTGGTCGTGGGGGCGATCGCGAAACCGCGGGTGGGCCGCGCGACACCGAGGCCGGCACATCTGACAGCGCTTCTGACAGCGCCGAGGACGCCGAGGGCGAGGTCGACGACGAAGTCGATGGCGACAGCGAAGGCGAAGGCGAGGCCCGTACCGCCGCCGGAGATGGCGAGCGCAAGCGCCGTCGCCGCCGTCGTGGCGGCCGCCGCAATCGCCGCGATCGCGAGCCCCGCGAGGGCGACGAGACCTCGACGACGGAAACACCCGTCATGGAGGCCATCAGCGCCGAAGTGATCGAAATCGCGGCCGAAGAAGCCCCGGTCGAGGAGACCCCGGCCGAAGAGGCTCCGGCCAAGAAGCCGCGCCGCAGCCGGGCGAAGAAGTCGGACGCCGAGGCGGTCGCCGCCGAAACACCGGTCGAAGCCGCGCCGGCCGAGAAGCCGAAGCGCGCACCCCGTGCCCGCAAGAAGGCGGAAGCCGAGACGGCGCCCGCCGCCGAATCCGTTGCGATGGATGCAGCCCCGGTGACGGTCGTCGAGCCCGCACCGGAAGTGAAGGCCAAGGCAGCGCCCGTGCCGGCCCCCGCGCCCATGCCGGAGCCCGAACCGGAGATCGAGGACCCGAACCGTCCGAAGCGCACCGGCTGGTGGGCGAAGGCCAAGAAGGCGCTGAGCGGGGAATAGGCCCGGCCCCCGCCGCACGAATTCTCAAAAAAAAGGCCCGCTCTCGCGGGCCTTTTTGCTGTTACGGCTTGCGAGCCTTCGCCAGAATGGCCTTGCCGTCATCCCCGGCCTTGGCCGCCCAGGCGTCGATCACGGCGCTGGCCGCGGTGCGCAGCCGCGCCGAGACATCGGCTGGCGCTGCGGTCACGATCGCCACGCCATTGGCGCGCATCGTCGCGTAGTTGCGTTCGAGCCGGCCTTCGATCGCCTTCCACTGCCGGGCCTCGGTTTCCTGCGCGGCCTCCATGACCGCCTTGCGGTCCGCCTCGGGAAGGGCTTCGAACGCCTCGCGCTGCACGAAGGCGAACGAGAGCGGCACGGCATAGTTCACCGCGGTGAAATTCGGCAGGTATTCCCAGAGCTTGCGCCCTGCCCCGCCATCGCCGGACGACAGCACGGCGACGATCGAGCCGTCCTTCAGACGCGGCATGACATCCTTGAACGAGAGGTTCGCCGCGTCGGCGCCCGCCGCCTTGAAGACCGCCAGTGAATTGGCGTCATAGGTGCGGATGGCCAGCTTGTTCAGCGCGTCGGCGTTGGCGACCGGCGCCTTCGACCAGATGCCCGAAGGCGGCCAGGGCGTAGTGTAGAGCAGCTTGAGCCCGCGCGCCGCAAGGGCCTTCTCGTAATACGGCCGTGCTTCCCCCGCGAGGCGGCGCGCATCCTCCAGCGTCGAGGCCAGAAATGGCAGCGAAGCGAGTTCGAAAGCCGGGTCGAGCTTGCCCATGGCACCGGAGAACGCGTCGGCCGCCTGCACCTTGCCGCCCGCGACCGCGCCGGGCAGGTCAGCCGATTTGAAGCCGCTCTCGGCGTTATAGCTCGGCTTGATGACCAGTTTCCCGGGAAGGCGCTTCGCGATGGCCTCGGCGAAAGTCGTGACGCCTTCGCCCGGCATCGCGGTAGCGGGGTATTCGGTGGGCATGGACCAGACGGTTTGCGCACGCGCGGAGAGAGTGCCGAAACTCGACAAAAACCCCGCTAAAACAGAATAATAGACAATCTTTTTCATGACCTTCTCCTCATTCTGGAAGAGAAAGCCTAACACCGCCCCCGGACCTTGGCGATAAATTATCGACGGTTTGTTGCTAAAACCGCATCACCACCAGCGCGGCGTCGTCACCCGCCCCGCCTGATCCTCGATGACGCTGCCCAGCGAAAACAGCGTCTCCTCGTCGAACGGCCGGCCGATCAACTGGAGACCGAGCGGCAAGCCCGAGGCATCGGTCCCACCCGGCAGCGCGAGGCCCGGCAGGCCGGCCATGTTCACCGTGACGGTGAAGATGTCGTTGAGATACATCTGCACCGGGTCCGCGTCCGCCATCTCGGCGATGCCGAACGCGGCGGAGGGCGTCGCCGGCGTCAGGATCGCATCGACGCCCGAGGCATAAACGTCCTCGAAGTCCTTCTTGATCAGCGTGCGGATCTTCTGGGCGCGCAGGTAGTAGGCGTCGTAATAGCCCGCCGAAAGCACATAGGTGCCGATCATGATGCGGCGCTTGACCTCGCGGCCGAAACCGGCGGCGCGCGTCTTCTCGTAGAGATCGACGATATCCTTGCCCGGCACGCGCAGGCCATAGCGCACACCGTCGTAACGCGCGAGATTGGAAGAAGCCTCCGCCGGCGCGACGATATAATACGCCGGCAGCGCATATTTCGTGTGCGGCAGCGAGACGTCGACGATCTTCGCCCCTGCCGCCTTGAGCATCTCGGCGCCCTTGTGCCAGAGCGCCTCGATCTCCGCCGGCATGCCCTCGACGCGGTATTCCTTGGGAATGCCGATGGTCTTGCCGGCGATGGATTTACCAACCGCCGCCTCGAAATCCGGCACCGCGATATCCACCGAGGTGGAGTCCTTGGGGTCATGTCCCGCCATCGAGGTCAGCAGCGCGGCGGCGTCCTTCACGGTCTTGGCGATCGGCCCGGCCTGATCGAGCGACGATGCGAAGGCAACGATGCCCCAGCGCGAGCAGCGCCCGTAGGTCGGCTTGATGCCGACCGTGCCGGTGAAGGCCGCCGGCTGGCGGATCGAGCCGCCGGTATCGGTTGCGGTCGCGCCGAGGCAGAGGTTCGCCGCCACCGCCGCTGACGAACCGCCCGAGGAGCCGCCGGGAACCAGCAGGCCCTTCTTGTCGCCCGCGAGCGCGGATTTCGCCTTGGCCGTATCCCAGTTTGCCGGCTTGAACGGGTTGACCACCGGCCCGAACGCCGAGGTCTCGTTCGAGGAGCCCATCGCGAATTCGTCGTTGTTGAGCTTGCCGAGCATCACCGCGCCGTCGCGGAACAATTGCGTCGTGACGGTCGATTCGTATTTGGGGATGAAGTTGCCGAGAATGCGCGAACAGGCCGTGGTGCGGGTGCCTTCGGTCGCGAACAGATCCTTGATGCCGAGCGGAATGCCTTCGAGCCGCCCCGCCTCACCCTTGGCGCGGCGCGCATCCGAGGCTGCGGCCATCTCCAGCGCCTTTTCCGGCGTTTCGAGCACGAAGGCATTGAGCGGCCGGGCGGCCTCCATCGCGGCAAGATGCGCCCTTGTCAGTTCGACGGAGGTGAACTTGCCCTCGGCGAGCCCCGTGCGGGCTTCATCCAGCGTCAACGCGGTCAGATCGGTCATGATGGTCTCGGATATCGAAAAGGAGCGTGAGAGGCGGCGACGGCGGGATTACTCGACCACCTTCGGGACCAGGAAATAATTGTCCTCGCTTTGCGGCGCGTTGGCGGTGACAAGCCTGGCCTTCTCGCCGTCCGTCACCACATCCTCGCGCATCTTCAACGCCATCGGCGTGACGGAGGTCATCGGCTCGACACCCTCGACATTGACCTCGCCGAGTTGCTCGACGAAGCCGAGGATGGCGTTGATCTCGCCCTGCATCGCCGGCACGTCGGCTTCCGGTAATTCGATCCGGGAAAGTCGGGCAATCCGGCGCACGGTCGCGGCATCGACGGACATGAAGCACTCCGAAAAAGATGATCCCCGCGCTCTTTAGAGCATTTTCCGCTTCAAGCGATACCGGTTGATCGAAGAAAATGCGATTGCGCTCGAAAAAACGATCGAACGCGGGGATGAAGGGCAAATACGAGGATGCGCGCCAATGCGTGCCGCGCATCTTGCAATCTCAGCCGATCGAGAACGTCACCGGCTCGTGGGTGTTGAGGTCGAGCAGGTGCGTGCCGAGCGGGCCCAGTTCGCGCTTGAATTCCTCGGCCGTGCCGGTCAGCGCGCCGAAGGTGCGGAAATGGCAGGGAATAACCGCTTTCGAACGCGGGAAAAACCGCCGCACCGCCAGCGCCGCCGTCGACGGGCCCATCGTGAAACGATCGCCGATCGGCACGATGACGATGTCCGGCTGGTGCAGTTCCTCGATCAGACCCATGCCGGCGAAGATATCCGTATCACCCATATGGTAGATCACCGGCGCGCCGGGAATGTTGATGATGACGCCGTTGGCATTGCCCAGCGTCTGGAAAATGCCGCGCTCCCACACGCCTGAGGAGTGATCGGCGCGGACGAGGCGGATCGAAACGCCGTTATGCTCGATCCGGCCGCCGGCGTTCATCATCTCGATGTTCAGGGCCTTGCCGGTGCCCATGCCCTGCCACTTGTTGACGAGCCACTGGCCGAGGTCCCAGTTGCAGAAAACGGTCGCATCGGTGGCTGCGGCGATGTCGAGTGCATCGCCGATATGGTCGGAATGTCCGTGCGTGATGACGATATCGGTCGTGCCCTTGATCGCGGCGGCGAACTTTTCGGCGACAGTGCCCTTCCCTTCGCTTTCGAAAACCGGATTGCCGTTCAGAAACGGATCGACGAGCACGCGCCGTCCGGTGCTTTCGAGGGCAAAAGCCGAATGTCCGTACCAGGTGATTTCCATTCTCGTCACTCCTGTGCTTTCGATCGGGCTGGTTTGGGTTTATTGGTCCCGGCCGGATTGGCCAACCTTTTTTTGCACCGCACACCTTCGCACAGGATCTGCCCGTGACCGAACCTCCCCGCCGCCAGATCGATCTCGCCGTCGAGGATTTGCCGGCCCTCATCGGGAAAAACCAGCGCCTGCTCGGGCTCGACCTCGGCGACAAGACCATCGGCGTCGCACTGTCCGACGTCGAAGGCGGCATCGCGACAGGCTTCCGGACCATTCCGCGCCGCAAGTTCAAGGATGACTGGGCCGAACTGTCGGCGCTCATCGACAAACACGATGTCGGTGTGCTGGTGATCGGCCTGCCGCTCAACATGGACGGCAGCGCCGGGCCGCGCGTTCAGGCGACGCGGACCTTCGCCCGCAACATCCGCAACCTCCGCGACATCCCGATCCTGTTCTGGGACGAGCGGCTGTCGACCGTTGCGGCCGAGCGCGCGCTGATCGAGGCCGATCTCTCGCGCAAGAAAAGGGCGGCGGTGATCGATGCCACCGCCGCCTCGTTCATTCTCCAGGGCGTTCTCGACCGCCTGCGCAACCTGCGACAGACGGGCCGCTAGAGCATCCCCCCATCAAGCGGATACCGGTTGATGGACAGGATGATGCGACAAGACAAGAAGACAGCCTTTATTTCAGCGTACCGCCGCCCGCCGGATCGCGCATGCCGCGAACGCGGTTGTGCGGACGGCCGCGATAGACAGGGCGCCCGTAGTAGCCCGGTGCACCATAGTAGCCCGGTGCGCCGTAGTAATAGACATCGGCATCGTTGTCCGCAGGCGCGGGCACAGCAGCCGGAGCGCCATAGTAGTAGCCGCCGCCATAGACCGGCGCCGGCGCATAGTAGCCGTCGTCATCGTAGTAGTAGCCGCGATTGCGCTGCGAGTTGGCGATGATCGCGCCGCCGAGAATGGCCGCGCCGAGAACCGCACCGGCGGCTACGCCGTCACCGCGACCACGGCGGCCGCGATAGCCGTAACCACCCCGCCCACGCGGCGCCGCCACGGGGCCACGGACGCGCGGTCCGGCAACGATCGCGCCACCACCGACACTCGGCGGAGGGCCGGACTGGACCTGAACCAGCGGCAGCGCGCCGAAATTGCCGCTGGCGGAAACACCGCCGAACGAGGCCGCCTGTGCGCCACCGGGCATAAGAGCCGCAACCGAAAGCGCGACCCCGAGCGAAAATCCTGCAAATCGTTTCATATCTTTGTCCTCCTAGGCCAAGATGTCGATCGCCCCCGGAATTCCTGCGCCCGTCACGCTATCATTCTTGGACCAGAAACATGTATTGTCATTCGCATAAATCAACGCTGAACGGCATTGAAAGGTTCCCTTCAGCCGGCAAACAGGGCTAAGGTAGGCACAACTTTTCCTTTCCCGGGTTTCCCGTGATCCTCGATTCCCTGATTTCGGTTTTCAGCATCATCGCTGTCGGCTGGCTGTTGCGCCGAACCCTTCTCGCCTCGGACGATGCCTGGCGCGGCTTCGAGACCGTCTCCTTCTACGTGCTCATCCCCGTCCTGCTCGCGCGAACGCTCGGCACGGCGAAGCTGGCCGAGGTCCCGTTCCTCGGCCTCGGCGGCGCGCTGATCGGCACGATCCTTCTGTTCGCGGTCTTTCTCCTCCTCCTGCGACCGTTTCTGGAACGGATGCTGAGCATCAGTTCAGCCTCCTTCACCGCGATCTTCCAGAGTGTCCTGCGCTGGAACGCCTTCGTCGCGCTCGGCATGGCTGCCAATCTCTACGGCAACGAAGGCGTGACGCTGGCCGCCGTGGCGATGACGGCGATGATCCCGCTGCTCAACGTCATCAGCGTTCTGGTGCTGCGGAAATATGCCCACGGCAATTCCGGTTCCCTGTTCGGCGGTCTTGCCCGAAACCCCTTCATCGTCGGCACGGCGATAGGGCTGCTGCTCAATCTCACCGGCCTGCCGATCCCGCGCTCGATCGGCATGGCGATGGACATCGTTGGCCGCTGCGCGCTCGGCGCGACACTGCTGCTGGTCGGCGCGGGCCTGCGGATTCAGGATCTCCGCCGCCCGAGCCCTGCCCTCCTCACCGGGGTCTTCGTGCGCGTCCTGGCCGTGCCGCTGGTCGGTTACGCGCTCGGCATGGCGCTGGGTCTGACGGGAAACAGCCTTGCCATTGTCTTCGTCTGTCTGGGCGTGCCGACGGCGGGCGGGGCCTATGTCCTCGCCAAGCAGATGAACGGCGATGCACCGCTCGTCGCCGCCATCACCACCGGGCAGACGCTCGTCGCTATGATCACTCTGCCGCTGCTGCTGACACTGTTCACGACTGGGTAGCCGCTAGACCTTCCGCGCGACACGATTGCCAGGCAGCCGGGCAAGCAGGCCGCCGAGTTCGAGTTCCATCAGTGCCGCCTGGACCGCACGCGGGGTCGCCCCGGCCTGTCGCACGATGAGATCGACTTCCACCGGATCGACCGCGAGCAGCCCCAGCACGCGCGATGCAAGATCGCCCGACGGCGCCTCGGCATCCTCGTTGTCGCCGGGTGTTTCCGGCAAGGGCGCATCGCCCTCGAATTCATCGAAGAACGCGTCGGATTGCCTCGGCTCCGGCTCGCGGAACAGCATCGGCATCCGCCCGGCCTCACCCGCCAGCGGCGCAAGCACAGTCAGGATGTCCTCCGCCGCCGTGACGATGGCCGCGCCCTCACGCAGGAGATCGTTGCTGCCCTCGCAGCGCGGATCGAGCGGCGAACCGGGCACGGCGAACACCTCCCGCCCCTGCTCGTTGGCCAGCCGCGCGGTGATGAGCGAACCAGAACGTCGCGCGGCCTCGACCACGACGATGCCGAGCGAGAGCCCGGAAATCAGCCGGTTCCGGCGCGGAAAATCACGCCCTCGCGGCGAGAGCCCGAAGGGCATCTCCGACACGGCGATGCCCTTCTCGACGATCTCGTCGTAGAGCGCACGATTATCGGGCGGATAGGGCTTGTCGAGTCCGCCGGCAAGCACCGCGATCGTGCCGGTGGCAAGGCTCGCCCGGTGGGCTTCGGCGTCGATCCCGCGCGCAAGGCCCGATACCACCGCATAACCGCCACGGCCGAGCCCCTCCGCGAGCCGTCCGGCCATCTTGCGCCCCGAGGCGGAGGCATTGCGCGCACCGACAAGCCCGATCGAGGGCGCCTGCAGCAACTCAGTCCGGCCGAGCACGCAAAGAATCGGCGGCGGGCCGGGAATTTCAAGAAGGCGCGAGGGATAATCCTCCTCACCGCTGGCGATGAGGCGCGCACCGAGCCGCCGGGCTTCCTCGAACTCGCGCTCGGCCTCCTCCTGCGAGCAAAGTCTGACATGCCGGCCCCGCGCCGCCGCGAGGTCGGGCAGCGCCTCCAGCGCGGCGCGCGCGCCGCCGAACCGGTTGATCAAGCCATGGAACGTTCGCGGGCCGATGCCTTCCGATCGGGCGAGGCGCAGCCAGTCGAGGCGCTGACGTTCGCTCAGCCGGATGCCCGCACGGGGCGTCATCCCTTCTGCCCGATCTTGCCCTCGGTGCCGGCAAGGAGACGCTCGATATTCGCGCGGTGCCGGAACCAGAGCAGGACCGCCATGCCGGAAAGCGCCAGCGGCAGCAGCCAACCGCCGCCTCGAAGAAGGAAGAAGCTCGATACCGGCACCACCACCGAGGCAACCAGCGCCGCCGCCGAGGAATAGCGCGTGATGAAGGCAACCGCGAGCCAGACGGCTCCGAAAATCACCAGCCCCGGCCACCACAGGCCAAGCAGCACGCCGATATAGGTCGCGACCCCTTTGCCGCCGGCGAATTTCAGCCAGACGGGATAGAGATGGCCGAGAAACGCGCCAATGCCGGCAAGCACGGCCGGGCCAATCCCCCATTTCATCGCGATCAGCACCGGCACCGTGCCCTTGAGCGCGTCGAGCAGCACCGTCGCGGCGGCGAGATCCTTGCGGCCCGTGCGCAGCACGTTGGTGGCGCCGATGCTCTTCGAGCCGATCTCACGGATATCGACCGTGCCGGCGAGCCGGGTCAGGATCAGCCCGAATGGGATCGACCCACAGAGATAGCCCACAGCCAGGGCCAGAACACCAGCCATCCCGCCGAGCGGAAACTCACCCATCAACCCCTCCCCGTTTTCCTCAACGATAGGAGTGGACGAGGCGCCCCGCAACAATTGTCATCGTCACCTTGCCCGACATGCGCGCATCCTCGAACGGCGTGTTCTTGCACAGAGAATGCAGGCCGGCCGCTTCCACCACCCACGGCATCTCGGGATCGAAGACGATGAGATCGGCGCGCGCGCCCTTCGCCATCCGCCCGGCATCGAGGCCAATCAGCTTCGCCGGCGCATCGGACATGGCTTCGAGCAGTCGGGACAGCCGGATATGCCCGGCCTCGACAAGGCGCATCCCCGCCGAGAGCATGGTTTCGAGGCCGATCGCGCCCGGCTCGCATTCGGCGAAGGTGAGGCGCTTGGTCTCGACATCCTGCGGGTTGTGATCGGAAACGATGACGTCGATCACCCCTTCCGCCACCGCTTCCACCACCGCCAGGCGGTCTTCCTCGGAACGCAGCGGCGGGCTGAGCTTGAGGAATGTGCGGTATTCGCCGATATCGAATTCGTTGAGCGTGAGGTGGTTGATCGAGACGCCGCACGTCACGGGCAGGCCAGCGTGCTTGGCGCGACGAATGACTTCGAGACTGTCGCGGCAGGTGATCATCGCGGCGTGATAGCGCCCGCCGGTCAACTGCACGAGACGGATATCGCGTTCGAGCATGATCGTTTCGGCGGCGGTCGGGATACCCGGCAGGCCGAGACGCGTCGCGAACTCACCCTCGTTCATCACTCCCTGCCCGACGAGATCGGGGTCTTCGAGGTGGTGGATCACCGGCATGTCGAACACGCGGGCGTAGGTCAGCGCGCGGCGCATCACCTGCGCATTGGTGACGGGCCTGTCACCATCCGTCACCGCGACAGCACCAGCTTCCTTGAGAAGGCCGATCTCGCTCATCTCCTGGCCGCGACAGCCCTTGGTGAGCGCCGCCGCAACCGAAATATTGACCAGGCTGGTGTCACGCGCGCGGCGCAGCACGAAATCCACCACAGCCGGATCATCGACCACCGGGCTGGTGTTCGGCTGGGCGATCACCGTCGTCACGCCGCCCGCCGCCGCTGCGAGCGAGGCGGAGCGGAAGGTCTCGCGATATTCCTCGCCCGGTTCGCCGATGAAGGCGCGCAGATCGACGAGCCCCGGCACGATCAGCGCGCCGCCGCAATCGAGCACCGCCGCATCGGCGACCGGGCCGCGCGCAAGTTCGGCACCGAACCCCTCGATTACGCCGTCACGGACGACGACCCCACCCGGCGAAACCAGCGCCGTCACCGGGTCCATCAGCCGGGCGTTCTTGAGGTGAAGGCGGGAAGCGCTACTCAGGGGCACGGCGATTCTCCCGGAACCGGCGGAAACTCGCGCCGATTCCATACGATGTCAGCATGACGAGCAGGATCGTCGGCAACAGCAGCAGCATCTGCGACAGCCCGGCAAAGGACAACACGCGCAGCCCCTCCTTCGCGACGATCCCGTCGACGAAATACGCAGCAAGCAGGATCGCGACGCCGATCGCGAAACCGATGCCGCGCATGTAGCCGAGGATCGCCGCCAGCAGCACCGCGCCGAGCCCGATCGGGCTCGCGATCTTGCGCGCCGCCTCCTGAACCACGAGGAGTTGGGAAATCTTGGCTCCCGCCATCGGCCCGGCACTCGTCTCGACGAGGTTCCAGACCTCGATCAGCCCGGCGACCGCGAACGGTGCGAGCAGGTAGAACCGGCGCAGGCGCGCGTATTCGTCGCCGATCAGCCATGCCCAGAGCGAGGCCGCGAGCGCGAGGCCCCAACGCACCAGTTGCTGCTGCATGAGCACCTGAAGGAGGTCGCCCAGAAGGGCTTCGAGAATGCCCATCAGCCCTTCTCCCCCTTTTCATCCACTCCGCCTATCTTCTCCTTGCGCGAGGAGAAACGGTCGAACACCTCGAACGCCAGGGCGACACCGGTAGCGACCGCGATCACGATCCATGTCGATGAATTCCGGATTCCGCCGAACCAGGACGCCATTCCGGCAATCAGCACGACCAGCAGCCAACGCCCGATGCGATGTGCGAGCAGCGTTTCGAAGAGGATATCGAACAGCGTGCTCATCATCGCATCACCCGTTCGGCAGGCGCCGCGCCAGCGCTTCCAGCACCGCCATGCGGATCGCGACGCCCATTTCGACCTGTTCGCGGATCAGGCTCTGCGCACCATCGGCGACATCGGAGGCGATCTCGACGCCGCGGTTCATCGGCCCCGGATGCATGACGAGCGCATCGGGCTTCGCATAGGCGAGCTTGTCGCGGTCGAGCCCGTAATAATGGAAGTATTCCGGCACCGAGGGCACGAACGAGCCGTTCATCCGCTCGCGCTGAAGGCGCAGCATCATCACGATATCCGCGCCTTCGAGCGCACGGCGCATGTCGGTGAAGACCTCGACGCCGTAGCGCTCGACACCCGTGGGGATCAGTGTCGGCGGGCCGCACAGCCGCACCTTCGCACCGAGCGCCTGAAGGCAGATGATGTTCGAGCGGGCGACGCGGCTATGGCTGATGTCGCCGCAGATCGCGACTGTCAGCCCCTCGATCCGGCCCTTGTTGCGGCGGATGGTCAGCGCGTCGAGCAGCGCCTGCGTCGGGTGCTCGTGCGCCCCGTCGCCGGCATTGACGACCGAGCAATCGACCTTGCGCGCCAGCAGGTGCACGGCGCCGGCGGCATGGTGGCGGACGATGATGATATCCGGCCGCATCGCGTTGAGCGTCATCGCCGTGTCGATCAGCGTCTCGCCCTTCTTCACGGACGAATTGGCGACCGACATGTTCATCACATCGGCGCCGAGGCGCTTGCCCGCGAGTTCGAACGAGGATTGCGTGCGGGTCGAGGCTTCGAAGAACAGGTTGATCTGCGTTCGCCCGCGCAGCGAGGATTTCTTCTTCTCGATCTGCCGGGAAATCTCGACCTCTTCCTCGGCGAGATCGAGCAATCCCTCGATATCGGGACGCGAAAGCCCCTCGATCCCGAGGAGATGCCGATGCGGGAAGATAAAGGACGATGCAGCGCTCATGGTAAGAAGAGGGGTTTAGGCCAGCCCCGCCCCGCCCGCAAGCGCCGCGCCGGCCTTATCCTCAGGTCGATGCGGCGGACGGCGCTCGCAACCTAGGCCGCGCGTTGCGCCGCGTCGGAAATCCGCCGCACGCCGTCGTTCGCCTCGCCGGTCAGCTGCGCGACCTCTTCCATGGAGCGGGTGATCATTTCGACGCCTTGCGCGGCTTCCTGCATGTTGCGCGACATGTCGTTCGTCACCGCCGCCTGCTCTTCCACCGCCGCCGAAATGCTGACCGAGATGCCGTTGATGTTCTCGATCGTCGCGGAAACCGCCTCGATGGCACTCTGCGCCATCTGGCTCGAGGCCTGCACGGCGTTGATGTGCTCGCTGATCTCGCCGGTCGCCTTGGCGGTCTGCGCCGCCAGCCCCTTGACCTCGCCGGCAACGACGGCGAAGCCGCGGCCGGCCTCGCCGGCCCGCGCCGCCTCGATGGTCGCGTTGAGCGCGAGCAGGTTCGTCTGGCTGGCGATCGATGAAATGAGATCGATCACCGCGCTGATCTTTTTCGCGTCCTCGACGAGGCTACCGATGGTGATGCCGGCCTGATTGGTCTGCTCGACCGCCTCATTCGAAATCCGCAGGGCCTTCGTAACCTGATCGTTGATTTCCGTGACGGAATCCGAAAGCTGCGAAGACCCCGCGGCGACGGCGTTGACGTTGGCAGAGGCCTGCACGGCCGCCGCGGCTGCGGCCGTCGCCTGTTCGGCGGTCCGGCCAACAGCGCCGGCAACGGCAGTCAGCCCGGTATTGACCTCACCCTGCGCTTCGGCCCGCCGCAACCGGCCCATTTTTTCCGCGGTGATATCGGTTGCGAACTTGATGACGCCGACGATCTTGCCGCCGACATCGAACAGCGGGTTATAGGAGGCCTGGATCCACACCACGCGCCCGCCCTTGCCGATGCGCTTGTATTCCGCGACCTGATACTCCCCCGCGCGGAGCTTGTCCCAGAATGCCCGATATTCCGGGCCGCCCACCTCTGCCGGGTCGACAAACATCCGGTGGTGCTTGCCTTGGATCTCGCCAAGCGCATAGCCGAGCGCGGCGAGAAAATTGTCATTCGCACTGATGACATTTCCGTCAAGATCAAACTCGATAACCGCCTGCGAGCGGTTGATGGCCTGCATGCGGCTTTCACTCTGCGTCCGTTGCAGATGCTGCGCCGTCACGTCGGTCGCGAACATGAAGACCTTGTGGATTTTTCCACCCCGCCTGATCGGGTTGCACCGCACGAAAACCCAGATCGCGCTCCCGTCCTTGAGTTCAAGGCGGATTTCCTTGAAAACGGCCTCGCCCTTCCGCAGCGGCGTCATCATGGCTTCAGGCAGACCGGCCTTCTGGTCGGCGGGTGCCATGAGTTCGAAAAACGTCATTCTGGAAAGTTCGACTGCCGAACGCCCGGAGAGAGTTTGGAAATTTTCGTTGGAATTGGTAATTTTTCCGTCCAGATCAAATTCGATGACCGCATTGGCTTTCATGATAGCCTCAACGATCTCGTTTGACTGACGACCGAAACCCAACATTGTCCAGTATCCTCCGATTGCACCGTAACGGTGCAATAGAGCAGAGCTGGCTAATGCTTGATTAAAAGTATTCGGTATGCAGGTCGTTTTGCGCAAACTTTATGCACCGCGCTCGACGTGCCCGGTCGCCGCCCCTCGGATTTGACAAATCGGCGCCCGCTCGCCACTTATCCGCCCCTGTCAGATTTGGGGCGCCTATGGAAAACCGGGTCGTCATCGTCGAGTCGCCGTCGAAGGCCAAGACGATCAACAAGTATCTCGGCCGCGGCTACGAGGTGATCGCCTCGTACGGCCATGTGCGCGACCTTCCCTCCAAGGATGGTTCGGTCGATCCCGACAACGATTTTGCGATGATCTGGGAGCTGGACGGGCGCGGGTCGAAGCAGGTTTCCGCCATCGCCGCCGCCGTGAAGTCCGCCGATCGCGTCATTCTCGCCACCGACCCGGATCGCGAGGGCGAGGCGATTTCCTGGCACCTTCTCGAAGCGCTCACCGCGCGCAAGGTGCTCAAGGGCAAGCCGGTCGAGCGCGTGACCTTCAATGCGATCACCAAGGATGCCGTGGCGCAGGCGATGGCGCATCCGCGCCAGATCGATCAGGCGCTGGTAGACGCCTATCTCGCCCGCCGCGCCCTCGATTACCTCGTCGGCTTCCAGCTTTCGCCGGTGCTGTGGCGCAAGCTGCCGGGCGCGCGCTCGGCCGGGCGCGTGCAGTCGGTCGCGCTGCGGCTCGTCTGCGACCGCGAGTCGGAGATCGAGAAGTTTGTCGCAAAGGAATACTGGAGCCTCGTCGCCACGCTGGCGACACCGCGCGCGGACCTGTTCACCGCCCGACTCGTCGGCGCGGACGGCAAGAAGATCACGCGCCTTGATATCGGCTCGGGCGCGGAGGCGGAAGCCTTCAAGAAGGCGCTGCTTGCTGCGACCTTCCGCGTCGGCAGTGTCGAAGCCAAGCCGGCGAAGCGCCACCCCTACCCGCCCTTCACCACCTCGACCCTCCAGCAGGAAGCCTCGCGCAAGCTCGGCTTCGCGCCGGCGATCACCATGCGCCTCGCGCAGAAGCTCTACGAGGGCGTCGAACTCGGTGGCGAGACCACCGGCCTCATCACCTACATGCGAACCGACGGCGTCGACATCGCCCCGGAGGCGCGGGCGCAGGTGCGCGCCTATATCGGCAAGAGCTACGACAAGAAGTATCTGCCCGACGTTCCGCGCGCCTACACCACCAAGGCAAAGAACGCGCAGGAAGCGCACGAGTGCATCCGGCCGACCGATGCCTTCCGCATTCCGGCTGCGGTGAAATCGCACCTGAGCCAGGACGAATACCGCCTTTACGAGCTGATCTGGAAGCGCACCATCGCCTCGCAGATGGAATCGGCCCAGCTCGAACGCACCAGCGTCGACATTCTCGGCGAGGCGGCGGGCCGCAAGCTCGACCTGCGCGCGACCGGGCAGGTCGTGACCTTCGACGGCTTCCTCGCGCTCTACACCGAGAGCGTCGATGACGAGGAGGACGAGGACAACAAGCGCCTCCCTGCCATGAGCACCGGCGAGAACCTCGACCGCAAGGCGATCGAGGCCAGCCAGCACTTCACCGAGCCGCCGCCGCGCTATTCCGAGGCGAGCCTCATCAAGCGGATGGAAGAGCTTGGCATCGGCCGCCCCTCGACCTATGCCGCGACGCTCGCCGTGCTACGCGACCGCGAATACGTCCGCATCGACAAGAAGCGGCTGGTGCCGGAGGACAAGGGCCGCATCGTCACGGCGTTCCTGGAGAGCTTCTTCCAGAAATACGTCGAATACGATTTCACCGCCGATCTCGAAAACGATCTCGACCGAATCTCGAACGCCGAGGTCGACTGGCGCACGATCCTGCGCGATTTCTGGAACGATTTCCGCGCCGCAGTCGACAGCGCCAAGGAGCGCCGCACCGCCGAGGTGCTCGAGGGACTCAACGAGCACCTCGCGCCGATGATATTCAAGGACAAGGGCGACGGGGTCGATCCGCGCGCCTGCCCGAAGTGCGGCTCGGGCCAGCTTTCGCTGAAGCTCGGCAAGCTCGGCCCCTTCGTCGGCTGCTCGAACTACCCCGAATGCCGCTTCACGCGGCCCCTGTCGCTGCCGAACGGCGAAGCCGGTGAGGCGGAAGGCGGCGCCGGCCATCACGTGCTGGGCAAGGACCCTGAAACCGGGCTCGACGTTACCGTGCGCGACGGCCGCTTCGGCCCCTACGTGCAGCTCGGCGAGGGCGAGAAGCCCAAGCGCGCCTCGCTCGCCAAGGGCCAGACCGCGAAGAATATGGATCTCGAGAAGGCTTTGGCGCTGCTCTCGCTTCCGCGCGAAGTGGGCAAGCACCCTGAAAGCGGCGAACCGATCCTCGCCGGCATCGGTCGCTACGGACCTTACGTCCAGCATGGCAAGACCTACGCCAACCTCGAAGCCTCGGACGATGTCTTCACCATCGGCATGAACCGTGCCGTCGATCTCATCGCCACCAAGGAAGCGGGCGGCAAGCGCCGGTTCGGCAAGGACGGCGGCGCCCCCGCCGGCCGCGTTGTCGGTCAGCACCCCGATGGCGGCGAAATCACGCTGCTTGACGGGCGTTTCGGGCCATACGTGAAATGGGGCAAGGTCAACGCCACCATCCCCAAGGGCGCAAACAAGGACGAACTTTCGCTCGAGGCCGCGCTCGGCCTTCTCGCCGCGCGCATGGAGGCCACGGGCACCAAGGGCGGACGCAAGGGCACGGCGAAGCCGAAAGCCGCGGCAAAGCCGAAGACCGCGACAAAGCCGAAGACCGCGACAAAGCCCAAAGCGGCACCGAAGAAGGCCGCGAAATAAGCCCGCGCGCTTCCGCGAATCTCCTTATGCTCCCGTGAAAGGGAGAGGTTCGCGATGCTCGAAGGCCTGACGATCCTGATCGTTCTCCAGTTCATCGGCGAGATCATCGCCGGTGTGACGCGCGCTCCGGTTCCCGGCCCGGTGATCGGGCTTGGCCTGCTCGCCGGCTATGCGCTCTGGCGCGGCGCCATTCCGCCGCAGATCGAGATCGGCGGCGACGCGATCCTGAAACATCTCTCGCTGCTGTTCGTGCCGGCCGGTGTCGGGTTGATCGCCTTCGGGGATCGGCTCATCAACGAAGGTCCGCGCCTTCTCGTCGTGCTCATCGCCTCGACCGCCGTGACGATGGCGGTGACTGCCCTCGCCTTCCGCTTTCTCTCCCGCCGGATGAAGGAGGATGCGTGATGGGGCTGCGTTCGCTCGATCCCGGCCAGTTCTGGATCTACCTCGCCGAGCAGCCGCTGTTTTTCCTTGCGCTGACGCTCGGCGCCTATCTGATCGGTGATCGCATCGCCGCCGCGACCGGGCGCAACCCGATCGCCAACCCGGTGTTGATCGCCATCATCCTCGTCGGCGCGGTCCTGCTGCTTTCCGGCACGCCGCATCAGCGCTATTTCGAAGGCGCGCGCTTCATCCACGTGCTGCTCGGCCCGGCGACGGTGGCGCTGGCGCTGCCCGTGTTCCGCAACCGCACGCTGATCGCGAAGCAATGGCGCACCATCTCCCTCGCGCTCCTGATCGGCGCGCTGACCGGCATCGCCTCGACGCTTCTGTTCGCGAAACTGCTTGGCCTTTCCACCTCGACACTGGCCTCGCTCGCGCCGAAATCGGTGACGGCGGCGATTGCCATGGGCATTTCCGAGCAGGTCGGCGGCAATCCGCCGCTCACGGCCGTAATCGTCATCGCGACCGGCGTGCTCGGCGCGATCATCGTCACGCCGCTGATGAACCTCTTGCGCATCAACGATTACGCCGCGCGCGGGTTCGCAGCCGGCATTTCCGCGCATGGCATTGGCACGGCAAGAGCCCTTCAGGTCAACGAACGCGCGGGTGCCTACGCCGCCCTCGGCATGGCGCTCAACGGGCTGATGACCGCAATCCTCGTTCCGCTGCTGCTCTACCTGTTCTTGTAAGCCGCCTTGGCCACCCCATCTCCTTGTGCAACAAGGAATACCATGTCTCGTAACTCCCGTTCGGCCAAAGCCGCCCAACACCCCCGCCGGACGCCGAAATCGCCCGATGCCCGCCTTGCGCCGACGAAGGACGAGATTCTCGCCTTCGTCGCCTCCGCCAAGGGCAAGATCGGCAAGCGCGAGATCGCCCGCCATTTCGGGCTGAACGCCTCCAGCAAGATCATGCTCAAGCGCCTGCTGCGCGAGATGCAGGAGGAAGGCGCGCTCGAACGCAAACGCGGCGCGCTCCTCAATACGGGCACCCTGCCCCCGGTGATCGTGGCGGACGTTCTCCGCCGCGACACACACGGCGACCTGATCGCGGTGCCGGCCGAATGGGACGAGGCGCGCGGCCCGGCGCCGCTCGTCGTCCTCGATACGCCGCGCCGCGCCCGCGAGGGCATGCCGATGCCCGGCCTCAACGACCGGGTGCTCGTCCGCGTCGAGGCGATCGAGGATGCGGAGGAGGACGAGCCCGCCTATTCCGGCAAGGTCATCAAGGTGCTTTCGCATCAGGCGAAGCGCGCCGTCGGCGTGTTCCGCGCCGGCAAGGAGGGCGGCGGCCGCATCGTCCCGATCGACAAGAAGGCGAAGGGGCAGGAAATCGCCGTGCCCGACGGCGCGACGGGCGATGCGAAAGACGGCGATCTCGTCTCGGTGGAACTGACGCGCGACCATCGCTTCGGGCTCAAGACCGGTCGCGTCCGCGAACGGCTCGGCTCGACGACCTCCGAGCGCGCGATCTCGCTGATCGCGATCCACACCCACGAAATCCCCAACGTTTTCCCCGAGGCCGCGCTGAAGGAGGCCGAGGCCGCCGAGGAGGCAACGCTCAAGGGCCGCGAGGACTGGCGGAACATCCCGCTCATCACCATCGACCCGGCGGACGCCAAGGATCACGACGACGCCGTGCAGGCCGAATATGACCCCGACCCGAACAATCCCGGCGGGTTCATCCTCCATGTCGCCATCGCCGACGTGGCGGCCTACGTCCGCCCCGGTTCGGCGCTCGATGGCGAAGCACTGGAACGCGGCAATTCTGTATACTTCCCGGATCGCGTCGTGCCGATGCTGCCCGAGCGCATCTCCAACGACCTTTGCTCGCTCAAGCCCGGCGTCAACCGCGCCGCCATCGGCCTCCGGATGGTGATCTCGGCGCGCGGCGAGAAGCTGGGCCACTCCTTCCACCGCGTGCTGATCCGCTCGGCGGCGAAACTCGCCTACCAGCAGGCACAGGCCGCCATCGACGGCAAGACCGACGAGACCACGCAGCCGCTGCTCCAGCCGATTCTGCGCCCGCTCTGGGATGCCTATGCCGCGCTCAAAACGGCACGCGACAAGCGCGAGCCGCTCGATCTCGACCTGCCGGAACGCAAGCTCGTCCTCGACAAGCAGGGCCATGTCGAGGATGTGATCGTGCCGGAACGGCTCGACGCGCACCGCCTCATTGAGGAATTCATGGTGCTCTCGAACGTCGCGGCCGCCGAGACGCTGGAAAAGGCGCGCGTGCCGCTGCTCTACCGCATCCACGACAACCCGAGCCTCGAAAAGATGCAGGGGCTGCGCGATTTCCTCGACACCATCGGCATTTCGCTGCCCAAGCAGGGCTCGGTGCGGCCCGAACTCTTCAACCGCATCCTCGCCCGCGTGAAGGACACGCCGAACTCCACCCTCTGCAACGAGGTGATCCTGCGGTCGCAGGCGCAGGCCGAATATTCGCCCGACAACATCGGCCATTTTGGTCTCAATCTGCGGCGCTACGCGCATTTCACCTCGCCGATCCGCCGCTATTCGGACCTGATCGTCCATCGCGGGCTGATCCGCGCGCTCGGTCTTGGCGCCGATGGCCTGCCCGATACGACGCCCGACCAGATGCGCGAGATCGGCGCCCGCATTTCCGCCGCCGAACGCCGTGCGATGGCCGCCGAACGCGAGACGACCGATCGGCTGATCGCGATCTTCCTCGCCGACCGGATCGGCGCGAGCTTCCGCGCCCGCATCTCCGGCGTCACGCGCGCCGGCCTGTTCGTGAAGCTCGATGTCACCGGCGCCGACGGGTTCATCCCCGCCTCGACCCTCGGCGACGACTATTTCCGGCATGACGAGGCCGGCCATGCCCTCACGGGCTCGCGCACCGGCGAGAGCTACCGGCTCGGTGACGGCGTCAACGTTCGTCTCATCGAGGCATTGCCGATGGCGGGCGCCCTGCGCTTCGAGATGCTGAGCGAAGGCCGCTACGTGAAGGTCAAGCCTTTCCGCGGCGGCAGAACGCGCTTGCCATCCTCCCCCGGCAATGGTTCAAGACGGGATACATTCAAGAAAAGCGAAATGTCGCAGCGAGGCCATCGCCGGCCGCACCGGTTTGACGAGGAATGAGCATGCAGGAATGGTCGAACGCCCCTGAAACCGCTCGCGGCACCGCCGCCCTGCCGCCCCGCGACTGGAAGCAGGCGATCAAGCGCGGTTTCCGCTGCCGCTGCCCGAACTGTGGCGAGGGCCGCATGTTCACGAGCTTCCTCAAGGTGAGCCCCGCCTGCGAGACCTGCGGCGAGCGGCTCGACGGCCATCGCGCCGACGACATGCCGCCCTACATCACCATCATGATCGTCGGACATATCATTGTCGGTCTCAATCTCGCCCTCGAACGCGCCGCCGAATGGCCGATGTGGTGGCACATGGCGCTTTGGCCGACGCTGACCGTCATCATGACCCTCGCCATTATGCAACCGGTGAAGGGGGCGCTGATCGCCTATCAATGGGCGCTCCGGATGCACGGCTTCGACCCCGACGGCGACATCCACGCTGTTCCCATCAGCGAAGGAACGTCTCCCCGATGAGCGATTTCCCGCTTCGCGCGGCCCTGACGGCCGAGGCCAGCAAGGTCCACGGCGGCGCGGGCGCCAAAGCCCGTCTGCCCTATCTCCGCCCGCGCGACGCCGCGACGCTGATCGTGGTGGACCGCTCGGGCTCCGCGCCGCGCGTACTGATGGGCAAGCGGCATGAAGGCCACAAGTTCATGCCCGGCATGTTCGTGTTTCCGGGCGGCCGCGCCGAGCGCAGCGATGCCGCGATCCCCGTGGCCTCCGAACTTCTCCCCACGATCGAAACCGCGTTGATGGCGCGCTGTCCGCGCGCAACCGCCGCGCGGGCTCGCCGCCTCGCGCTCGCCGCCATCCGCGAGACCTTCGAGGAGACCGGCCTCGTCATCGGCCTGCCCGGAGCGGCGGGGGCGAACGGCGCGGGAACTTCGGGGCAAGGCCCCTGGGCGGACTTCCTCTCGACCGGCTATCTGCCCGATCTCGCCTCGATCCGCTTTCTCGCCCGCGCCATCACCCCGCCGGGGCGGACAAAGCGTTTCGACACGCGTTTCTTCGTCGTCGAGGCCGATGCGATCCGCCACAAGGCCGGCGATGTCGTCGGGCCGGATTCGGAACTGACGGAACTCGCCTGGCTCTCGATCGAAGAGAGCGAGAAGCTGCCGCTTCCTGTCATCACCCGCGTCATTCTCGGCGAATTGCACGCGGCGCTCGATGCCGGCTGGCCGGACAAGGCGATGCCGGTTCCGTTCTATTATCGCCGCCGCGAGATCTTCCAGCGCGAACTGCTCACCTGATCCCCTTCGGAGCGGAGCTTTTCAGAACGGCACGCCCGGCAGCGCGCCGGGATTGGCGCCGGGGATCGGCTTCAGCGTGATATCCTTCGGCACGTCGAACAGCGCCGGATGCTGGGCCCTGCGCATCAGCCGCGTCGCGATGAGCTTGCTCTCGCCGAGATCGACCTCCACCGGGATGCCGTCGTCGGTGATGCACATCCTGCGCCCCTCGAAGGCGAAATCGCGGCACTCCTGCCCCGCGACCGAGCGGATTTCGCCGATCGCCTCGGGCCGGAAAGCACCGAGCGGCTTCGCCGTGGTGCCGTAGGCGCCGCGCTTGCCGCCCGCGACCAGCACCGCGACCTTGCCGGTCACAAGATCGCGGATCATCACCTGATCGGATCCGTCGAGTGCCTCGATCCTGAGCCGCTGCCGCGCGGCGTCATAAAGCACCCGCAAGGTGTTGTTCTGCGGGAACAGCCGCCATTCCATTTCGAAATCGGCCTTGCCGAACAGCTTCGGTGCGCCATCTTGCGCGGCAGGGAGCCCGGCCGGTCCGAAAAGAACAAGCCCTGCAAGGCACACCCGGCTCAGTGGCTTTCGGCGGATCATTTCGGGCGGTTTTCCGGCTCTTGATGCTGATTCGTGCTAGGGAGCCTATCACGGACACGCCAACGGGCCGGTGCAAAGAATTCCGACGTCATGATTTCCAAACAGCTCCGGGTCCTCGCCGCCGCCATCGCGCTGTCCACGCTCGTCGGCCTATCGCTGTCGGTTTCCGCGCCGCTGCTTGCGCTCGAAATGGAGCGCTGGGGCATCTCCGCGACGATTTCCGGCATGACGATCACGGCGGCGGGCATCGGCACCGTGCTGGCCGCGCCGCTGGTGCCCCGGCTCGCGCTGCGGCTGGGCGTGCCGCTCCTGCTCGGCGCCGCTCTCGCCGTTTCCGCGCTGGCGATGGCTGCGTTCCTGCTGTTTCCGGGCATCCTGTGGTGGACGCTCTTCCGTTTCGTGCTCGGCGCGACGATCGGCGTCATCTTCTCGCTGTCGGAATACTGGATCGCCGCCGCCGCGCCGCCCGCGCGGCGCGGCCTCGTGATGGCGATCTACGCGACAGCGCTTTACGCCGGCTTCGCCGCCGGCCCGCTGCTGCTCTCGACACTGGGCACCACCGGCGCCCTGCCCTACCTCGCGACCGCCGTGATCATCCTTTGCGGCTTCGGGCCGCTTGTTCTCGCCGCGCGCGACGCACCCCGGATCGACGAGCAGGCCTCGGCGCCGGTGCTGCGTTTCGTACTCGCGGCGCCGAGCGCGACCTTCGCGGCGCTGATGTTCGGCGCGATCGAAACATCGGTCATCACGCTGCTGCCGGTCCACAACGTCCGTCTCGGCTTTCCGGAACGCGAGGCCGCGATGCTGCTCTCGGCCTTCGCGCTCGGCAACGTGCTGTTTCAGATCCCGATCGGCTACATTTCGGACCGGATGGACCGACGTCGCCTGCTCGCCGCGCTCGGCGTGATCTCGACACTGATAGCGGGCGCGATCCTCGCCGCCCAAAGTCTCGGCTTCTGGCCGTTCGCGCTGGCGCTGTTCGGCCTCGGCGGCATTTCCGGCGCGATCTACAACACGGGCCTCGCCCATCTCGGCAGCCGTTTTCAGGGCGCAGACCTCGCCTCGGCCAACGCCGTGTTCGTGATGCTCTATTCGGTCGGCTTGATGGTGGGTCCTCCGCTTGTCGGGGTCGGCATGGAACTCGGGGGCCGGTTCGGCTTGCCGGTCGCGCTCACCATCGGCTTCCTCGCCTATGCCGTGCTGGTGATCATGCGCCTGGCCAAAGCCGCCGACGCGGGCAAAAAACCGGCATCGAGCCAATTCCCGCCTTGACTTGGCGCGAGCTTTTGCGCATTAGGGGCGCCTCACGCCGGGCGGAACTCGCTCGGCTATTTGTTTTACGCGAAAACGGCGCTTCCTGTCTGCCGCGGATTTCGCCGGAGGATTGACTATGGCCAAGGCCACGACGATCAAGATCAAGCTGCTCTCGACGGCGGATACCGGGTATTTCTACGTCACCAAGAAGAACGCCCGCACCGCGACCGAAAAGCTGTCGTTCAAGAAGTACGACCCGGTCGCGAAGAAGCACGTCGAGTTCAAGGAAACCAAGATCAAGTAAGATCGGTTTTTCCGGACGACGTTTCGAAAGCGCCCCCAGGGGCGCTTTTTTGTTTTTCGCGCTTTTTTGTTTTCCGGCTTTGAAAAAGAAGGGGTGGCCGGCCCGACGCGCGAGGGAGGAGGCAACCTCCATGGCGCCGGACCGGCCGAACCTCGTGGGCTTCAGGAGATGCGGCGGACCTGAACATCCCTCGAGGCATTCATGCGCGGGGCAACCCCGGCGGAACCCGTCAGAGAATTCAGGCTAAGCAAAAGGCGGCGATTCGCAAGCGCTGTCTTGGCCGGCGCCGCGGAAGCGATCAGGAGGAACAGTCAGGCCGCCGCGCGAACGCAGTTGCGGCCGCCGCGCTTGGCTTCGTAGAGCGCGGCATCGGCCTGTTTGAACAGGGCATCGGCGGAGATGCCCTTGCCGTAGGCCGTGGCGACGCCGATCGAAATCGTCACGCGGATCGTCCGCCCGCCACGCTCGATCGCGAACGGCTTGCGCTCGAACGAGGCGCGGATGCGTTCGGCGACGCGCTGGGCCGCGAACGGCTCGGTATCCGGCATCGCGATCACGAATTCCTCGCCGCCGAACCGGGCAACGATATCGATCGACCGCACAGCGTCGCGCAGCCGGTCGGCGCTCTCACGCAGCACCTCGTCGCCGCAATCATGGCCATACTGATCGTTGATCTGCTTGAAGTGATCGATGTCGAGCACCATCAGCGACAGGGCCGCGCCGCGAACCGCATCGTCGTTCACGAGCGTCGCCAGATGGGTCTGCAGGAAGCGGCGATTGTGCAGACGGGTGAGCGGGTCGACGATGGCCAGCTCCATCGACGCCTTCACGTTGTCGCGCAACCGGTCCTGATAGCGTTTCCTGCGAACCTGCGTCTGCGCGCGGGCCAGCAGTTCGTTACGATCGACCGGCCGGCCAAGATAGTCATTCACGCCCATGTCGAGCGCGCGCAGAACGCGCGGATCGTCGAGCGTCTCGGTCAGCACGAGAATCGGCAGATCCCGCAGCTCGCGTTTCGCGCGGATTTCCGAAAGCAGTCGCAGGGCATCGGTCGCTTGCAGACCAAGGCTCAGGATCAGAAGGTCGTAGCCGCCCGTGGCGATCCGTTCGCCGACCTGCGCAGCATCGGCTTCGGTCTCGACGACGTGATGCTGCTGGAGCCCGGCGATCATCCGCTCGGCGGCATTGGCGCGATCCTCGACCAGCAGAATGCGACCGTTGAGCCCGTCCTCCGCCGCCGCGAGCGACAACGGGTCCGGCAGGCCGATCTCCTGGGTGGAAGCGGCGCGGGCGCGCAACTCGTCCGAGAGATGCTTGAGGCGAACGAGCGAGCGCACGCGCGTCAGCAGCGCGAGTTCGTTGATCGGCTTGGTGAGAAAGTCGTCGGCGCCGGCCTGAAGGCCAGCCAGCCGGTCGGCGGGGCTGTCGAGTGCGGTCACCATCACGACCGGCAGATGCGCGGTCGTCGGCGCGCTCTTCAGGCGCCGGCAGACCTCGTAGCCGTCCATGCCCGGCATCATCACATCGAGCAGCACGATATCGCATTCACCGCGCTCGCAGATCTCCAGCGCCTGCGGCCCGCTCATCGCGGTCACGACCGTGAAGTACTCCGCCGTCAGCCGGGCTTCGAGCAGCCTGACATTGGCGAACACATCATCGACGACGAGAATTCGGGCGGTCATTAGCCTCGGCTCCCTGCCGGATCGAACCGGCGCAATTTGGTCTCAGCCGATGAAGCTGCGAACCGTTTCTACAAATTTCGCGACTGAGATCGGCTTGGATAGGTAGCCCTCGCACCCCGATTCCCGGATCCGCTCCTCGTCGCCCTTCATCGCGAACGCGGTGATGGCGATGACGGGAATCGACCGCAGTTCCTCGTCTTCCTTGAGGAGCTTGATAATATCGATCCCGGAAACCTCCGGCAGTTGGATGTCCATCAACACCAGGTCAGGCCGGTGCCTACGGGCCAGTTCAAACCCTTCGAGTCCCGAACGGGACTTGAGGGTCGAATAGCCATGAGCTTCCAACAAATCGTTGAAAAGCTTCATGTTGAGGTCGTTGTCCTCAACGATCAGAACCTGCTTTGCCATCCCGCCAGCCTGCACCCCGAAAAGCCGTCCAGGCGCCCGCACGAACGCCCGGACACCTTGAACAGGGAGATTAGCGGGCAACCCTGAATCAAACGGTAAATCCGGCTCTCTGATGCGCTCGGGGCTTCGCGGATCGGGAAAATATGGTTTAGAGAGAATTGAAGCCTTGCAACACGGAAACCAAAACGATGCTGCGGACGGAGAGTCCCGCCGATCCGGAAGCCCTCGCCATCGCCGTGCTCGGCTTTCTGGCTGAGGATTCCGAGCGGTTGAACCGTTTTCTGACGTTGACCGGCATCGACCCTGGCCAGATCCGGCTTGCGGCGCGCGAAGCGGGGTTTCTGACCTCGGTACTGGACCATCTCCTCGCCGATGAAGCGCTTCTGCTGGCGTTCTCGGCCAATGCTCGCGTCCGACCGGAAACAATCGCGGCGGCCCGGCGAAAACTGGACCCGCGCGACTGAGGTGTTACCTCTCGGGTCTTACTTCCCGCAGGCCTCGCCCTGCAGCGGCTCGTATCGAACTGCCTTGGCGACCAGGCTGAATTCAGGAAACTCGAACACGAGATCGCTCAGGACCCCGTTCGCGAAGGTGACGCTGCGCAACGTGTAGACCGGCAGCCGATCGCCCGGCGTATTGTCGAAATAGGCGATGCTCGTCACCCAGCGCGGCACGGAATCGAGATCGCCGCCGCGCATCACGGGTTCGAGGCGCTTGTTGCGCTCCCCCTCCAGCTTCTCGCCGATCGTCCCGATCGTCTGATAGACCTTCTCGCCGCCCTCCGAGCCGTCGAACACCTTGGCGTCGAACTGGCGCTGGCCGGCCCGCGCCGCCCTTACCAGATCGATCATCATCGCGGAGGGAAAGGAAATCCCACCATCGAAATCGCCGCGCCCACCACGCGGACGCTTCATTGACACCGAAACCGAGCCGTCGGCTACCCGCCGCGCCTCACCTTCCGCATTGCGCGTCGTCTGGCCGTTGATCTGGTTCAGAACGCTGAACCGGAACGATTTTCCGCCGCCGTCCTCCCAGAGTTTGACGCGGAAATCGAGCTGGCGGTTGCCACCATCGGCATCGGCGAGCAGGGTCGCCTGCCGGAAATTGGTCTCGTAACCCTTGCAGGCATTGCCGGTGAACTCGAGCGCGATCAGCCCGCTCGCGGCCGTGAAGGTCGAATTGCCGGATTTTGGCCCGAGGCTGACCTCGTAGGCGATCCGGTGCGGCTGAAGCGTGACCGCCTCGCGCGCCGGGTTGGCGGTAGCGGAAAGAGTTCCCGCCACGCCGACAGACACGACAGCGGCTCCCATGAGCCGGATCGGAACGCCGAGAAATCGCGTCATTTTCTTTCCTGCCTGAAGATACCGGCGAGGGCCGGTTTCGCATCGTGCGAACAGGCGTATCATCATCGGCAAGGAAATGGCAAAATTCCGGCGAATCGAACTTGCCCGCCCGCCATGCGGGCTCAACCTTCCAGCGAGTCCCCCATGTCCGCGATCGAATCCCGCCTTGCCGCGCTTGGCATCACCCTCCCGCAGCCCGTCGCGCCGGTCGCGAACTACGTGCCCTACCGCATCAGCGGCAACCTGCTGATCATCGCCGGGCAGGTCTGCATGGGGCCGGACGGCAAGCTCGCCGAGCGCCACAAAGGCAAGCTCGGCGGCACGGTCTCGATGGAAGACGGGAGCGAGGCCGCGCGCTTCTGCGCCATCAACGTGCTCGCGCAGGCGAAGGCGGCGCTCGGCGATCTCGACCGGATCGCCGCCTGCCTGCGGCTCGGCGGCTTCATCGCCGCGACGCCCGATTTCATCGCCCTGCCTCAGGTGATGAACGGCGCCTCGAACCTGATGGTCGAGGTGCTCGGCGAAGCCGGCAAGCACGCGCGCTCGACGGTCGGCGTGCCCGTCCTGCCGCTCGATTGCGCGGTCGAGGTCGAAGGCATGTTCGAGTTCCGCTAAGGCGTTTTCAAGAGCTTTCCATGCCCCTCCCCCCCGCAAGACCCCTGCCCGCCGGCTTCCTCGCCCGGCCCATCGCCCATCGCGGCCTTCACAACGAGCACGGCATCGTCGAGAACACGCGCGCGGCCTTCGCAGCGGCGGTCGCCGGCCGTTTCGGCATCGAATGCGACATTCAGGCGAGCGCCGACGGCGAGGCGATGGTGTTCCACGATTTCACCCTCGACCGCCTGACAATCGCCGAGGGGCGCACGGACGGCCTTTCCGCCGCGCAGCTGCGCGCAATCGCCTTCAAGGCCGGGAAGGACGGCATGGACACGCTCGCAGCGCTGTTCGATCAGGTTCAGGGACGCGTGCCGCTCGTTGTCGAGATCAAGAGCCGGTTCGATGGCGACGGGCGGATCGCCGCTCGCGTCGCCGCGCTGGCGGCGGCCTATGCCGGCCCGCTCGTCTTCAAGTCATTCGATCCCGAAAAGCTCGTCGCCTTGCGTGAGGCCGGCGTCGCCCAGCCGCTCGGCATCGTCGGCGAGGAGAGCTACGCCCATCACGAATACGATCATCTCTCTGCCGCCGAGAAGCACGCGCTCGCGAACCTGCTGCATATCGAGCGGTCGCGGCCGGATTTCGTCTCGTGGAACCACAAGAACCTGCCCTCCGCCGCGCCGCACCTCTGCCGCGTCGGGCTCGGCCTGCCGGTGATGAGCTGGACCGTGCGCTCGCACAAGGCCGCAACCGAGATCGCGCCTCACGTCGACCAGATCGTGTTCGAGGGATTTCACCCCGACTGAACGCTTGGATGGAACCCGGAGCGCGCTAGGTTAGGCTCTCATGTCGGACAGCGCCGCCCCCCTCTCCATCGAAATCGTCCCCGCGATCGAAACGATCGAAGTGGAGGAATGGGACCGCCTTGCCCATGGTCCGCGCTCTTCGGACTCCGGCACCGACGAAAAAGAATCGCCGATCATGGCTCTGGCCGGTTTTCGGGATTCGTCATTGCAAGCCGCCGGGGCAAACGAAGAGGCCGATGAATCATCGCTCGAAGCCGCGGAATCAACAGGCGAGGTTGACCCGCTCAACCCTTTCATTTCACACGCTTTTCTGAATGCTCTGGAGAGATCGGGCTCCGTCGGCGGCCGGACCGGCTGGACGCCGCTCCACCTCGTCGCGCGGGATGAGGACGGCAAGGCCGTCGGCGCCGTTCCGGCCTACGCGAAAAGCCATTCGCGCGGGGAATATGTTTTCGATCATGCCTTCGCCGACGCCTATGTCCGCAACGGCCTCGCCTATTATCCGAAGCTTCAGGTCTCGGTTCCCTTCACGCCGGCAACCGCGCGCAAGCTGCTGGTCGCGCCGGACGCCGATGCCGATCGGGTCGCCCCCGCCCTGATCGCCGGTCTCGACGAGCTCCGGCGCCGGATCGATGCCTCCTCGGTCCATGCGACCTTCCTGCCGCCTTCTGACCGCGCGCGGTTCCTTGAAGCGGGCTACCTGCTTCGGCAGGATCAGCAGTTCCATTTCTCGAACGAGGGATACAACAGCTTCGACGAATTTCTCGCTGCTCTCTCCTCCCGCAAGCGCAAGGTGCTCAAGCGCGAACGACGCGAGGCGCTCGCCGCCGGGATCGAGATCGAATGGGTGACGGGCCGGGACATCACCGAAGCGCATTGGGATGCGTTCTTCGCCTTCTACATGGAGACCGGCAGCCGGAAATGGGGCTCGCCCTATCTCACGCGCACCTTTTTCAGCCTTGTCGGCGAAGCGATGGCCGACCGGATCCTGCTGGTGATGGCGAAACGCGCGGGGCGCACCATTGCCGGCGCGCTCAACTTCATCGGCGGCAATACGCTTTACGGGCGCAACTGGGGCGCCACGGAGTATCACCCGTTCCTGCATTTCGAGCTCTGCTATTATCAGGCGATTGATTTCGCCATTGCCCGCAAGCTCGCGCGCGTCGAGGCCGGCGCGCAGGGCGAGCACAAGCTGGCGCGCGGCTACCGGCCCGTCCGGACCAGTTCCGTGCATTTCTTCGCCGATCCGCGCTTTCAGGCCGCCATCCGCGATTATCTGCGCCGCGAGCGCGATGAGGTCGCGCAGGTCCAGCTCGAACTTGCGGCGATGACCCCGTTCCGCAATCGGAACGGGAATTCCTGAACCGGCCATTGTGCGGCAAAGCACATTAGGGACGTTTGATTTCTCCCATTGTATTCCGCAGCGCCTCAGCGCAAACTTCACAGGCAACGCTGGTTCGTAACAGAGCGGCGTGCCGATGCCCCCGAACCAGGAGGACTTCTGATGGACAAGGAAATCACCCAGACTGAAGACAAGATTCTCGACCGCCGCTCGGCCCTCAAAGCCCTGTTCGGGCTTGCAGCGGTTGCCGCCGGCGCGTCCGTGATCATGGCGCCGGGCGCTGCGGAAGCCGCACCGGTCGCGCCGTCGCCGGCTCCGGCAACGCCGAAGCAGCCGGAAATGGCCAAGGACTCCGACCTTCCGCCGTCGGACCCGACCCAGTATTACTACTATCGCCGCCGGCCGCGTTATTATCGCCGCCGCTACTATTACCGCCCGCGCCGCGTCTATCGTCGCCGGGTCTATGTCCGCCGCATCTACTGGTAAGATCGGCCGGACATCCGGATCGGAAAGGGCGGCTTCGGTCGCCCTTTTCTGTTGCATGCGAACCGGCACCCCGGTTTGATCGCCCTCGCCCCTTCCAACCGGACGAATCGCCGATGAGCTACGATCGTGACAACATCTTCGCCAAGATCCTGCGCGGCGAGATCCCCTGCCACAGGGTTTTCGAGGACGAGAAGGTCCTTTCGTTCATGGACATCATGCCGCGCACCAAGGGGCACCTGCTCGTGATCCCGAAGGCGGAGGCCCGCAACCTTCTCGACGTCGCGCCGGACGATCTCGCAGCCCTGATCCAGCGCGTACAGAAAATCGCGGTGGCGGCCAAGACCGCGCTCGGCGCCGACGGCATCACGCTTCAGCAGTTCTCGGAAAGCGCCGGCGGCCAGGAGGTGTTCCACCTCCATTTCCATATCCTGCCGCGCTGGGATGGCGTGCGTATCACGCCGCACCCGGCACCGAAGGCGGATATGGCGGAACTCGCGGACATCGCCGGGCGCATCCGCGCCGCGCTGGGGGGTTAGAGCGCTTTCCGATCTGACTGAATCAGATCGGGCGCTCTATTTTTTTGCGCATCATCTTGTCCATCAACCGGCTTCCACTTGAAGGGATGATGCTCTAACGCGCGAAAAACCCCGCGCCGATCAGGATCGCCTCGCCGATGACGATCCCTGCCATCACCGAGCGCCGGAACACGAAATAGGCGAGGAAGCCCGCCGCCAGTGCGCCCCAGCGCCAATAGGCGGAGATCACGGCCAGCGCGCCGTTCGGTGTCATCAGCAGCTTCGCGACCACCCCCGCCAGCAGCGCGGTGGCGACGGCCCGCACCCAGACAAGGATTTCCGAATCCTCATCGAGCCCCTTGGCAAGGAACACCGAGGCCCAGCGCCAGATCTCGCTGGGCAGGAAGCCGAACAGGATCACCACCAGATAGGGCCATAGCCCGCCGGTCGCCTCGCTCAGCCGCGCCAGAAAGTCGCTCACGCCACCCTCCGGCGAATGCGATGGACAAGATAGGCCAGCGTGCCCATGCCGACGCCGCCGATCAGAAGATCCATTCCCGGCGGCGCGTAGAGGGCGACGATTGGCGCGCTCGCAAACCCGAGACCGAGCGCGAGCCAGTCGATCAGCTGCCGCGCGCCAGCCGCGAGCGCGACCGTGAAATAGACCGGCGTGGTGAAAAGCAGCCCGGCCGCAAGCGGCGGCGGCAATTTGGCGATCAGGAAATAGCCCGCCCCGGTCGCGACGGCGGCGGCGAGCATCACCATGTTGGCGAAGCCGAGGAAAAAGGGAATGCGCTCCTCACGCGGCAGCGGCGGCAGCCGCCGCATCCCCTCGACCCAGGCCGTCACGGCGACATAATGCGCAAGGATCAGCATCATCCAGGTCGGGGTGTTGGGCCGCCGCATCATCGGCAGGATCGAGACGCACATCGGCACGAACCGCACCGAGGACAGCGAAATCGCGATGGCGATTGCCGGCAGCGCCACCCCGGCGGCGAGCGAGCCGAACAGCACCACCTGCGCCGGGCCGGCCCAGATCAGAAAGGTCGAGAGCACCGCTGCACCGATGGGATAGCCGATATCCCGGCACAGCCCGCCGACCCCGATCAGCGAGCACATCAGCATGAAGGCGGGAATACCGGCGGCCGCACGCATGCCGGCCCAGAATGGCGGCCATGGCGAAATGCGGGATTCGGGAAGGGCGGAATCGGACGGCATAGCGTATGCAGCAATCCTTACTCCTCCCCTCGTCCGGCGTCGAGATCAGATCGTCGGCGGATCGCCCTGCACAAAGGGAAAATCGTGTTCCCGCTCAGCGGGTGCGATAGCCCGCATGGCAGGCCGTGCAGGCCTGGATCACGTCGGCGAAGGCCGCCGTCGTGCCCGGCCAGTCCGGCGTCACGCCAGCATCGCGGGCGCGGATCGCGAAACGGCTCGCGGCGCGATGCATCGCCGTCCCCGCCGCTTGCATCCCTTCAGGCATGAAGCCGGCGATATGCGCCGCGCCATGCAGTTCGAGCGAGGACATGCCGAGGCGGCTTTCGGCGATACCGGCCGCCTCATCCCATTTCCCGTCGGCCATGGCCTGCTGGATCTGCTGCACGGCCACGAGGTGATCGCGCATGTTGGCGAGCATATGCGCGTTCATCATCTCGGGAAGCGGGACGAATTCGCGCGCATCGACGCCCGCGCCGCCGTGGGACGGCGCTTGGGACTGGGCATAGGCGCCCGCAGCCAGCGCCACGGCGGCAAGCGCGATCAGACCTGTCCGCATCCGGCGCATATGGCAATCGTCTCCCTGTGAGCCCGCTCAGCCCTTCTTGAGCGGCATCTTTGGCACCAGCGAGCGGCGCGGCTTGTCGCCATCGGGCGGCTTCGGCCCCTCGTCGTCCGGTCCCTTCGCCGGCGGCGGCAGCTTGGCCGGCGGTGGCTTCGGCGATGCCGCCTTCACAGGGGCCTTGGCAGCCTTGGGCCGGGCCTTTTTGGACCGTTCCCTAGCCTTCGGCTTCTCTGGCAGCTTTTCGGGCTTTGGCTTTACGGGGCCTTCCGGGAACGAGAAGTCGAGCTTCTTCTTCCCCTCCACCTCGGTGACAATAACCCGGACGGCGCCACCGCCCTTGAGCCTTCCGAACAGCACTTCCTCGGCGAGGGGGGTCTTGATCGAGGTCTGGATCAGGCGGCCCATCGGGCGCGCGCCCATGGCGTCATCATAGCCGTTGGCGACGAGCCAGTCGCGCGCCTCGTCTGAAAGTTCGATCGTGACGTGCCGGTCGGCAAGCTGGGCTTCGAGCTGGGCGATGAACTTGTCGACCACCTGCGCGATCACCGTCTTCGGCAGGTTGCCGAACGGGATGATGGCGTCGAGCCGGTTGCGGAATTCCGGCGTGAACAGCCGGTTGATCGCCTCGGCGTCGTCGCCCTCGCGTTTGGCGCGGGTGAAGCCGAACGCGCTCTTGGCCATGTCGGCCGCGCCGGCGTTGGTCGTCATGATCAGGATCGTGTTCCGGAACTGGACTTCCTTGCCGTTGTGGTCGGTGAGCTTGCCGTGATCCATCACCTGCAACAGGATGTTGAACAGATCCGGGTGCGCCTTCTCGATCTCGTCGAGCAACAGCACGCTATAGGGGTTCTGATCGACGCCGTCGGTCAGCAGCCCGCCCTGATCGAAGCCGACATAGCCCGGAGGCGCACCGATCAGGCGCGAAACCGTGTGCCGTTCCATGTATTCGCTCATGTCGAAGCGCAGCAGCTTGACGCCGAGCACGCTCGCGAGTTGCTTCGCCACCTCGGTCTTGCCGACGCCGGTGGGGCCGGAGAACAGATAGCAGCCGATCGGCTTCTCGGCATCGCGCAGCCCCGCGCGGGCGAGCTTGATCGCCGAGGAGAGCTGCTTGATCGCCTCGTCCTGCCCGTAGACGACGCGGCTCAGCGTCGTCTCGATATTCTTCAGGACCTCGGCGTCGTCCTTCGAGACCGTCTTCGGCGGAATGCGCGCCATCGTGGCGATCGTCGCCTCGATCTCCTTGAGACCGATCGACTTCTTCCGCTTCGCCGGGGTCAGCAGCATCTGCGAGGCGCCGGTCTCGTCGATCACGTCGATCGCCTTGTCCGGCAGCTTGCGGTCATGAATATAGCGCGCGGAGAGTTCCACCGCTCCCTTGACCGCCTCGTTGGTGTACTTGAGGCCGTGGAACTCCTCGAAATAGGGCTTGAGCCCCTTGAGGATTTCAATGGCATCCGGGATAGTCGGCTCGTTGACGTCGATCTTCTGGAAGCGGCGCACCAGCGCGCGGTCCTTCTCGAAATACTGCCGGTATTCCTTGTAGGTGGTCGAGCCGATGCAGCGCAGCGTCCCCGCGGCGAGCGCGGGCTTGAGGAGGTTCGAGGCATCCATCGAACCGCCGGAGGTCGCGCCCGCGCCGATCACCGTGTGGATCTCGTCGATGAACAGGATCGCCTTGGGGTGCTGTTCGATCTCCTTCATCACCTGCTTGAGGCGTTCCTCGAAATCGCCGCGATAGCGCGTACCGGCGAGCAGTGTGCCCATGTCGAGCGCAAACACCGTGGCATCCGCGAGCACATCCGGCACCTGCCCATCGACGATCTTCTTGGCGAGCCCCTCGGCGATCGCCGTCTTGCCGACGCCGGGGTCGCCAACGAGCAGCGGGTTGTTCTTCTGCCGGCGGCAGAGCACCTGGATCGTCCGCGCGACCTCGGGTTCGCGGCCGATCAGCGGGTCGATCTTGCCCTTAGCGGCCTTCCTGTTGAGGTTGGTGGCATAGGTCGCGAGCGCGCTTTCCTTGCGCGGCTTGCCGGCGCCGTCGCGCTCGCCGCCCTGCGGTGGCTCATCGCCCGTTTCCTCGCTCTCTTCCTCGACCCCGTTCGGAAGGCGCGGCTCGGAGGCGCCTGACCGCTTGGCAATGCCGTGGCTGATGTAATTCACCGCGTCGTAGCGGGTCATCTCCTGTTCCTGCAGGAAATAGGCGGCGTGGCTCTCGCGCTCGGCGAAAATCGCGACCAGCACGTTGGCGCCGGTCACTTCCTCGCGGCCCGACGACTGCACATGGATCACCGCGCGCTGGATGACGCGCTGGAACCCGGCCGTCGGCTTGGTCTCGGTGCGGTCGCGAACGACGAGCGCCTCAAGCTCGGTGTCGATATAGGTGAGGATCGTCTGGCGCAGCGCTTCGAGATCGACATTGCAGGCGCGCATCACCGCGCTCGCGTCCTCGTCGTCGATCAGCGCGAGCAGGAGGTGCTCAAGCGTCGCGAATTCGTGCCGGCGCGACGTCGCGTGGCCGAGCGCCTGATGCAATGCGTTTTCGAGGCTCTTCGAAAAACTGGGCAAGGTTCCGCTCGCTTTCCTCGGTCGGCGGCCCGCTCGCGCGCGGCCGGAATTTCGGTTTCATCAAGCCCGACGGGCCTATTTCTTCTCCATCACGCATTGCAGCGGGTGCTGGTGCTCGCGGGAGAAATCCATCACCTGCGTCACCTTGGTCTCGGCGATCTCGAACGTGTAGGTGCCGCACTCGCCCACCCCGTGGTGGTGGACATGCAGCATGATCTCGGTCGCCTCTTCCTCGTTCTTGTTGAAGAAGCGCATCAGCACATGCACGACGAATTCCATCGGCGTGTAGTCGTCGTTGAGCAGCAGCACCCGGTAAAGGTCCGGGCGCTTGCGCATCGTCCGGGTCCGGGTCGCCAGAACGGTTCCGCTGGCGGGTTTCCCCCCCATGTTGCCGCCCGGCCCGCCCGAGGGACCCTTTCCACTCATCGATACATCCTGCAAATCAGTGTCGGTCTGGTCTAAAAGGTTATGCCGGATTGCCCGTGAATCAAGACGCTGCGGTGAAGCAATTTCGGGAAAATCCCTGCGACTGTTTCGTGGCGGCCCCAAAGCGCCGCCAACAAAGCAAAAAGCCCGGTCTCGCGACCGGGCTGAAGGTAGGGGGAAGACAAACCCCAAAACGCATACGCTACGCGCAGTCCGGCGAACCGGACCGATCAGGGCGTTTCAGAACTTACTTGTCCTGAACTTACTTGCCCTGAACCTTGGCAAGCGCGCCCTCGAGCGGCTTGTAGCTTTCCTTGGCCAGCTCGGTGACGAGTTCGCCGACCTTGGTCGCGTGGGCCACGAAGCCCTCATAGGCGGTCTTGGCATAGTCGGTCTGGATCTCGATCGCCTTGTCGAGCGTCTTCACGCCGGCAAGCTTCTCGAAGGTCGAGGAACCGGCCTCGATGGCCTTCTTCGAATAATCGGCGAATTCGGTCGCGATGGCCTGGACGCCCTTCTGCTGAACGCCGAACGCCTTCACGGCGGCGTCGAGGTTGTCCTTGCCGTACTTCTGGAAGTCTTCGAAAGCCTGGATCATTGTATTCCCCTTTGGATTTGGACCGGGAGCTCGTTTCCCGTTGCAGGTCCTATCTATGTTGCAGCGCACAAAATGTCAAGTCGCCGTTTTGCGCTGCAACATAAACTTTGGGCGAAGCCATCGCTCCCGCCTTCCTGCCCGCCCTTCCCTGGCACATCGCCATGACGCCCGGATGACCCCGCTCCGGAATTTTCGACCGCGCCCTTAACGCTCGGGTAACCGAAGCTGGCGCATTTTGATCAAGTCCTCGGACAGGATTTCCGAACAGTTTTCGCCCGGTTCGGGCGGGGGTAATCGAGTATGCGTATTGTTGGCGTCGGTTCCGCGCGCTGGATCAATCCGGTGCAGGCCTGTCTTTCCCTGACCCTGCTGACGCTTGTCGCACTCGCGCTGATGGCGCCCGATGCCGAGGCGCGTCGCCGTCGCCACCATGCGACCGGCGGAGGCTACAATCCGCCCTATGCTTCCATTGTCTATGACGTGAATTCCGGCAAGGTCCTGCAGGCGACGAATGCCGATGCGCCGCGCCATCCGGCCTCCGTCACCAAGGTGATGACGCTCTATATGCTGTTCGAGCAGCTGGAAACCGGCCGTCTCAAGCTCACCAGCGAACTTCCCGTATCGCGCGAGGCGGCCAGCCAGGCCCCTTCGAAGCTCGGCCTCAAGCCCGGAGAGACCATCCAGGTCGAGGATGCCATCAAGGCGATCGTCACGAAATCGGCCAACGACGTCGCCGTGGTGATCGCCGAGGCGATCGGCGGCGATGAGGAGCGTTTCGGCCGGATGATGACCCGCAAGGCGCACCAGCTCGGCATGCGTCGCTCGAATTTCGAGAATGCCTCGGGCCTGCCCAACCCGCGTCAGTTGACCACCGCGCGCGATCTCGTGACGCTCGGCAAGGCGATCCATGATCGCTTCCCGCACTACTACAAGTATTTCTCCACCCGCGTGTTTACCTACGAGGGCCGCGCCTACCGCAACCACAATCGCCTGCTCGGCAAGGTCGAGGGCGTTGACGGCATCAAGACCGGCTACACCCGCGCGTCGGGCTTCAACCTGCTGACCTCGGCCAAGGCCGACGGCCGTCACCTGCTTACGGTCGTGCTCGGCGGCAAGTCGGCCCGCGCACGAGACGTTCAGGTTGCCAGCCTCGTCGAAGACAACATGGACCGCGCCTATGCCGGCCGCCGCCGCACCGCCAAGACCGTCGACGTCGCCATGAACGACGAGACGGACGAGGAGGAAGAAGGCGCCGAGACCCCGAAAACCACCCGCGATCTCCCGGCCCCGCGTGATCTTCCGGCACCACGCGTCGCCCGCGCGCCCGAACCGGCGACGGAACAGCCGGCGCCTTCGTCCCTGCCCGCCCCGCCGGCGCGTCCGCGCCCGGCCGTCATCGCCGAAACCGGCACACGGCCCGCCAACGGCGGCGAGGAAAACCTCACGCGGGCTCGTCCGCTCGCGCTGGCCGCCAGCGGCTCGACCAATATCGTCCGCAGCGCGACGACGCCGCTCGCGCTTGTCGGCACAACGCCGCGTTCGCCTGCGATGCGCTGGGTAACCGGCCCGCAGCCGGTCGATATTCCGCCGGCACCGGTCGCGCGCAATGACGGCAACCGTCTCGTTCCGCCCGGCAACGTCCGCTACACCAACGCCATTCCGGCCGAGGCGCCGAAGGCGGAGGAAGAACAGCCCCTGCCCGCCCCGTCCACCAAGGCCGAAGCGCGCCTGCCGTCGATGTCGGAGCGCGCCCGGGTTGCTGCCGCGACGCCAGCGCCTTCGCCGGAAGTGAAAGCCCCAATCCAGGTCGAAACGCCGAAGGCCGCGCCGTCGAAGGTCGCCCGCGCCGAGATCAAGGCCGACGAGCCGGCGAAAGCGGCGCCGAAGGCCGCGACGCGCAGCGGCTGGATCATCCAGCTCGCGGCCACCGACAGCGAGAGCAAGGCCCGCGAGATCCTCGACAACGCCAAGGGCAAGACCAGCGCGCTCAAGGACGCCGAGCCTTTCACCGAAACGGTGACCAAGGGCGGTTCGACCTTCTACCGCGCCCGGTTCGGCGGCTTCGACGATTCCAACGAAGCCAACGCGGCCTGCAAGGCCGTGAAGCGTTCCGGCTTCAACTGTATCGCCCAGAAAGTTTGAATTCGCGGAGTTTTGCGTATGGCCGATGCCCAGGAATCGCCAATGAACCGGCAATCGCCAATGAACCGGGAAGCTTCGCTGGACGAGATCGTCGCCGAGCTGTCGCGCCCGCTGACGCGTGGTTCAGCCTCGGCGGGCAGCCGCCAGCGCGACATCCTTCGCGCGGTTGACGAGGGCCGCAAGGTAGGTCGAGCCGCCCCGGTCGGGGTGAAACCGCGCGATGAGCGTGCGATGCGCCGCGCGAACGGCCTCCTCGGAGGCTCCCGGCTCAAGGCCAAGGATCTCATAGGCTTCCTTTTCACGCATTTCGCCCACGCCCGCCGCCGCACCTTGCCCCGCTGCCGGATCGAACTTCACGTGCTCACGCCATCCGGGCGCCCGGCGGTCGAAATCCTGAGCGAGAAGGCTTAGCCCCTGCGGGTCGGCCGCAGCCAGTTCGCTCGCGAGCACGATGATATCGCGGTGATTGAGCTGGCTGAGCCTGCGGCCCTTGTGCGTGCCGAACAGAATATCGGCATCCATCTCGCCTGACGCCATATCCATCGAGACGACGAGGCCCGGCGTACGGATTTCCGAGCGCCGCGCCCGACCGATCGGATCGAGCATCGCCGGCAGCTTGAAGCCCAGCAGCCAGGCCGAAAGCGACACCAGCACGATGGCGATGTCCCACCGCCCACGCAAACCGAGCAGGATGCCGGCCCCGCCGGCAATCGCGCCCACCAGCTTGCGCGTCAGCGGCGACATGGCATCGCCTGCCTTGCGGCCCGGTCCGAGCGCGAACCACCAGATGATCGCCCCGAAAACCAGCGTCGATACGATGTAGTTCATCCGGCCCCCGTTTCGCGGGCCGTCACAAAAGCCCGAGTGCGCGCAATTCCTCGCGCATATCGTCCGGCATGTCCACCGGCGCATCACTTGCCTTGATATCGGCCGGTGCATACTTGGCTTCAAGATAGCGCCAGCCCTGGAACGGCCGGCACGGCCGCGGCCGCACCGGCACCACCACCGGCTCGAACACCAGATGGCAGCGCTGGATGCCGTCCTCACCGGTGAATGGCTCAATGGCTTCGATGCGTTGGCGGCAGGCGATCCGCCCCTTGATGACCCAGTAGAGCGAACCTTCGCCGACGATCTCGCCCATGCGCTTGGGTACCATGCGCGTCGTATGCATCTGCCGGAACGGCCGCCCGAGCCGGTGATGCTGAAGCCGCGTCTCCTCGATCCAGGATTCGATATCCTCGATGGATTCAACCCCGACGCAGAGCTTCAACAGGTTGAGCGCCATGCCGGCTATCACCCCTCGGCAATCACCATGATGCGCGCGCCTTCGCCAAGCTGCGCGCCCGCCTCGAAGGCGATGCCCTCGACCGTGCCGGCGCGCGGCGCCAGCACCGGATGTTCCATCTTCATCGCCTCGACGATCGCAACGCGCTGGCCCTTCTCGACGCTCTCGCCATCCTTCACGAACAGCGCGACGAGTTTGCCGTGCATCGGCGATTTCACGAGCCCACCCGCATCGCCGCCGTGATCGTCGAAAGAAACATCGAACGGATCGGGCAGCGATACCGCGACCTGTCGGCCGCGATCGAGCACGAAAATGCCTTCACCACCGGCAACCAGCGTGAAATCGCGGTCGGCGCCCGGTGCAGCTTCGGCGATCATGGACGCGGCCGCGTCGACCGGCAGGACGATTTCCTCCTGCTCCGCCTTGACGCGCAAGCTGCCCTTACGGCCCGGCGCGAGCGCAAAGCCGTCATTCTCGCCCCACGGATCGCTCGCCCAGCCGGAACGGGCCACCGCCGCATCTGCAAGCCGCATCTGCTCTTCGCCGAGCAGCGCCAGTGCCCCGGCCGCCGCCGCCGCGCGGTCAAGTTCCGGCGGCACAGCGCCGAGGGCCTCGAGATTGCGGTCGATCAGGCCGGTATCGAGCTTACCGGCGCGGAAATCCGGGTGATCAATGAGCGCGCACAGAAAGCGCGTGTTGGTTTTCGGCCCGGCGACGACCGAGCCCAGCAGCGCATCGCGCAGGCGGTCGAGCGCCTCGTCGCGGCTGGCGCCGTGCGCGATCACCTTGGCGATCATCGGATCGTAGAACGGGGTCACCTCGCCGCCCTCGACGACGCCACTGTCGATGCGGATGCCCTCGCCGCCCGCGAGCTGGAGCGCATGCAAGGTGCCGGTCGAGGGCAGGAAGCCGCGCTCCGGCTCCTCGGCGTAAAGCCGCGCCTCGACCGCATGGCCGTGGATCGTGAGATCGCCTTGTGCGACCGGCAGCTTCTCGCCCGCCGCAACACGGAACTGAAGCTCGACGAGATCAAACCCGGTGATCTCCTCGGTCACCGGATGCTCGACCTGAAGGCGGGTGTTCATTTCCATGAAGTAGAAGCCATCGGGCCGGAGCCCGCGCGAACCATCAGCGATGAACTCGATGGTGCCCGCGCCGAAATAGCCGACAGCCTTCGCCGCATCGACCGCCGCCTTGCCAAACGCGGCGCGCGTCGCGGCATCCATGCCCGGCGCCGGCGCTTCCTCGATCACCTTCTGGTGGCGGCGCTGCATCGAGCAGTCGCGCTCGAAGAAATGGATCACGTTGCCGTGCGTATCGCCGAAGACCTGCACCTCGACGTGGCGCGGCGCGAGAATGTATTTTTCGATCAACACATGCGCATTGCCGAAGGAATTCTTGGCCTCGCGCTGGCACGAGGCGAGCGCCTCCTCGAAATCGGCGTGCTTGTCGACACGCCGCATGCCCTTGCCGCCACCGCCCGCGACCGCCTTGATGAGCACAGGATAGCCGATCTGATAGGCCTTCTCCTTGAGGAAGGCCGCGTCCTGAATCTCGCCGTGATAGCCGGGTACCACCGGCACGCCCGCCTTCTCGACCAGCGCCTTCGCGGCATCCTTCAGTCCCATCGCCCGGACGGCGGAGGGCGGCGGCCCGACGAAGGTGACGCCCGCCGCCGCACAGGCTTCGGCGAATTCGGCGTTTTCGGACAGGAAGCCGTAGCCGGGATGCAGGCATTCCGCCCCGGCCTTCTTGGCAACCTCAAGGATGCGCTCGGTGACGAGATAGCTCTCGCGCGCCGGCGCAGGCCCGATGCAATAGGCCTCGTCCGCGAAGGCAACGAACGGCGCTTCCGCATCCGCCTCCGAATGAACGGCGATCACCCGCATCCCGAGCCGCCGGGCCGTCCGCGCCACGCGCAGGGCGATTTCACCGCGATTCGCAATCAAGACGCTGGAAAACATCGATTCTGTTCCACCCTTTGCATGGTTTTCTCCCGAGGAAGCATAGGAATGCCCCCCTGTCTATCCGCCGGGTGACATTCGCGCCGTTTCCCCGCGCCAATCGCGCCGGACCTTGAGCACGATGGCGCCGACCGCCTGAAAACTGAGCCCGATGACGAACAGGTCGAGCAGGATTTCCGGCACCTGGCTGGTCGAGGTCCGCGCCGCGAAGCCGACGACGGCAAATGCGGTGGTCGAGATCGCGTCGTTCCGGCTCGAAAGCCAGGTCGCGGCGATCAGCGGATTTTCGGCATCGCGGAACCGCACCATCAACCCGAGCACGAACAGCGCGAGGCCAATCGCGGTGAAGGCCGACCAGCCGGCGACCCAGACCTCCGCCCGCCGCCCGGTGGCGATCTTGTCCCAGAGGTCGTAGCCCGTGTGCAGGCCCGCGACGAGCATCACCCCCGCGACGCCGAGCGCGGCAAGATCCTCGAAGCGCCGCCCACGCCCGAACACCGCCAGCGCCACGGCCCAGAGCACCACGTCATAGATCCAGTCGATCCCGTCCTTGAGCAGGAACCGATTGCCGATCGAGAGGGCATAGAGCGTCTGCGCCAGCGCCAGCGCGGCGATCACCGCGACGATGAACATCACCCGCCGGCGGTAGCGGCGATCCTCCTCGGTGAAAGGCGATCTTTCGAACAGGTCCACGCGCGTATCCCGGATTGTGCGGAACCATACATTCCCGAGCGCGTTCTCAATGGCAAGAAGGTGACACGCCAACGCCGACCACCAAAGGAAGCCCGCCATGTCCGCCAACACCATGTCCGCCGCCGCCGCCAAGTTCCAGACCGCCGCCATTCTCTTCCTGGCCGTTCTTGCCCTCATGCTCGGCCTCGGTGCGATTTTGGTGTTCTCGACCCCGCTTCAGACGCAGGCCGCCGGCCTGATGGCCGGGATCGTCACCGGCAGCCTGATCGCCGCCGCCCCGGTTTCCTGGATGCTGGCCGGCCTCGTCGACAGCCACCTCTCCACCTATCGCCCCGCCTCCCCCTATCGCTGGGCGTAATTTCGAGACCTCCCGCCTCCCTCCCCACTATTCGTGCCGCAACGAGTAGTGCTAGGGCTGTAACCGACCCCCCGGTTGCAGCCCTTTCTTTATGGAGTTGAGGATGGCTGTCCTCGTCCGCGCCTCGCGCGATGCCGATCTGCCTGCCATCCAGGCGATCTACACCCCCGCCGTCCTGAACGGCACGGCTTCCTTCGAACTCGACCCGCCGGATCTCGCCGAGATGACCCGCCGCCGCGCCGCGCTGCTGGCGGACGGCTTTCCCTATCTGGTCGCGGAAATCGGCGGAGAGATCGTCGGCTATGCCTATGCCGGGCAATATCGCCCGCGCCCTGCCTATCGCCATGCGGTCGAGGATTCGATCTACATCGCACCAAACCAGCAAGGCAAAGGTATCGGCAAGGCATTGCTCGGCGCGCTGATCGCGGCGTGCGAGAAGCTTGGCAAACGGCAGATGGTGGCGGTGATCGGCGACAGCCTGTCGCAGGGCTCGATCAACCTGCACCGCGCCATGGGTTTCACCCATGCGGGAACGGTCAGGAATGTCGGCTACAAGCATGGCCGCTGGCTCGATCAGGTGATCTACCAGCGCGCGTTGGGCCCCGGCGCGGAGACCGCGCCGGAAACCTGAGAAATCGGATCAGTTGGCCGTGCAGATTACTTCGCCGCGACGACCATGATCTCGACGAGATAGTCCGGCGTCGCGAGCCCGGCCTCGACGGTCGCGCGCGCCGGGGTGTTGCCCTGGCTCACCCAGCCGTCCCAGACGGCGTTCATCGCCGCGAAGTTCTTCATGTCGGTGATCCAGATATTGGTGCGCAGGAGCTTGCTCTTGTCCGTGCCGGCCTTGGCGAGCAGATCGTCGATCTGCGCGAGCACATCCTTGGTCTGGCCGGTGATGTCGAGCTTGGTGTCGCTCGCGACGATGCCGGCGAGATAAACCGTATCGCCGTGGACGACGGCCTTCGACATGCGCGCGCCGCATTCGATCCGGGTGATGGCAGCCATGGAGTTCTCCTAAACAGACAGGTTAAAAAGCAGGAATGCCCTTGCCTATCCCGCTCCCTCCCCGATTTCAATGCGCGAAAACCGGCAGCGGGCAGTGGATTTCACGGCCGGATATCAGCCGCGGCCGACGAACGGCATCTTCGTTGCCATGACGTTCATCGTCAGCACGTTCGCCTCCGGCGGCAGGCTCGCCATATGCGCGACCGCGTTGGCGACATGCTCGACATCCATCACCGGCTCGACCTTCATCTCGCCATTGGCCTGAAGCACGCCGGTCGTCATGCGACGGGCCATGTCGGTCAGCGCGTTGCCGATATCCACCTGCCCGACGGCGATGTCATGCTCGCGCCCGTCGAGCGCGCCGGTCTTGGTCAGGCCGAGCACGGCGTGCTTGGTCGCGGTATAGGCCGCCGAGAACGGGCGCGGCGCATAAGCCGACACCGAACCGTTGTTGATGATGCGCCCGCCCTTCGGTGTCTGGCGCTTCATGATGCGGAACGCGGCCTGCATGCAGTAGAACACGCCGTTGAGATTGGTCTCGACCACCGCGCGCCATTGCTCGGGCGAGAGTTCGTCCCACTGCACCGGCGGCGCGCCGATTCCGGCGTTGTTGAATACGACATCGAGCCGCCCGAAGGTCGCGACCAGCTTGTCGAAGGCGGCGTTGACCGCGCCGTGATCGGTGACATCCGCCGCGAGCGCTATCGCATTGGCCGGGCCGGCACCGGCGAGCGAAATCGTCTCGGCCAGCGCATCGGCGCGGCGGCCCATCAGCCCGACCTTGTAGCCGTCCTTCACGAACCGGATCGCCACCGCCCGGCCCACGCCGGAGCCCGCGCCCGTGATCATCGCAACCTTGCCGCCCGCCATAATTTCCTCCCGGTGGATTTGTTGGCCCAAGGATTAGCGGGCGGCGGCGCGTTTGTCAGCCGGGGAGTGGAAATTTGTATGCAGTATTCAAAAAAGAATGCTGCCGGCTTTCACCGGCAGCAAGATCAGACGCAACTATTCGGGACTCAGTAGCAGCGTCGTGTCTTGCGGACGACGACAACGCCATTCGGTTGACGCGTACGCACTGTCACGACACGGCAGCCGTTGCCACGATCCCGCACGATAACGCGACGCTGTCCGTAGTGATGACCGCGATCCCAGTGGCCACGCCGATGCCGGACAGTGGTCACCTCAACCCCCGGCGGGCGCGCTTCGATACGAACGGATTGCGCCTGGGCTGCGGTCGCGCCGGAAAAAATCGAAAGGGTGCCAGCGAACGCGGCGAGGAAGATGAACTTTTTCATGAACTGGTTCTCCTTGCAGTTGCAGGGAGAACGACCCAGTCGATGATTGGTTCCGCAATGGGTGCCGTCCGGGCCGCAAACTTCTCACATCCTGAACACACCGAACCGCGTTTCGGGAATCGGCGCGTTGAGGCACGCCGAAAACGCGAGGCCCAGCACGCGGCGCGTTTCGGAGGGCAGGATAATGCCATCGTCCCAGAGCCGCGCGGTGGCGTGGTAGGGCGAGCCCTCCTCCTCGTATTTCGCGCGGACAGGCGCCTTGAAGGCCTCCTCCTCCTCGGCGGACCACGATTTGCCCTCGGCTTCGAGGTTGTCGCGCCGCACGGTCGCGAGCACGGAGGCCGCTTGCTCGCCGCCCATCACCGAGATGCGGCTGTTGGGCCAGGTGAACAGGAAGCGCGGCGAATAGGCCCGCCCGCACATGCCGTAATTGCCCGCGCCGAACGAACCGCCGACGAGCAGCGTGATCTTCGGCACCTCAGCGGAGGCGACCGCCGTGACGAGCTTCGCGCCATCCTTGGCGATGCCGCCCGCCTCGTACTGGCTGCCGACCATGAAGCCGGAAATGTTCTGGAGGAACAACAGCGGAATACGCCGCTGGCAGCACAGCTCGATGAAATGCGCGCCCTTCACCGCACTTTCCGAAAACAGGATGCCGTTGTTGGCGATGATGCCGACCGGAATCCCATAGATGGAGGCAAAACCGGTGACCAGCGTGGTGCCGTAGAGCGCCTTGAACTCGTCAAAGCGCGAGCCATCGACGATACGGCCGATCACCTCGCGGATATCGTACTGACGCTTGAGGTCGGTCGGCACGAGGGCTTCGAGATCGGCAGGGTCGAGCACCGGGTCTTCCGGCTCGCCGAGCGCGATGTCGATCGCCTTGCGGCTGTTGAGATTGGCGACGATCCGCCGCGCCAGCGCAAGCGCATGGCCGTCGTTGGCGGCGTAATGGTCTGCCACGCCCGAGCGGCGGGCATGGACATCCGCACCGCCAAGATCTTCCGCCGACACGACCTCGCCGGTCGCCGCCTTCACCAGCGGGGGGCCGCCGAGGAAAATCGTGCCTTGCTGGCGCACGATGATGGTCTCGTCGCTCATCGCCGGCACATAGGCGCCACCGGCGGTGCAGGAGCCCATCACCACGGCGATCTGCGGAATACCCTGCCCTGACATCCGCGCCTGATTGTAGAAGATGCGCCCGAAATGCTCGCGATCAGGGAAGACCTCGGTCTGGTGCGGGAGGTTCGCGCCGCCGGAATCGACGAGGTAGACGCACGGCAGGCGGTTCTGCATCGCGATTTCCTGCGCGCGCAGATGCTTCTTCACCGTCATCGGGTAATAGGTGCCGCCTTTGATGGTGGCGTCGTTGCACACGATCATCACGTCGCGGCCCTCGACGCGGCCGATGCCGGCGATCATGCCGGCGCCGTGGATGTCGCCGCCATACATGTCGCAGGCCGCGAGCCCGCCGATTTCCAGGAAGGGCGAGCCGGGATCGACGAGGTTCAGCACCCGGTCTCGCGGGAGGAGCTTGCCGCGCGCGGTGTGGCGATCACGCGCCTTCTCGTTGCCGCCGAGCGCGGCAAGCTGCCGCTTGTCGAGCAAGTCCTTGCGAATCGCATCCCAGGCCGCGCGATTGTTGCGCGCTTCCTCGGTCTTCGCATCGAAACCGGAACGGAGAACGGCCATTTTTCCTCACCATGCCAAATGGCGCCCCGCCGAGCAGCGGTGCGTCCTGATTTTTGTTGTTTTGGCGACAGGATTCAACGCCCGACAGGACGGAGCTTATCGATATTGTCCGTCGACGCCATGCGCCAGGGTTCCGCGATCGCCGCCTGATACCATTTCTGGAAGGCAGGCAGACTATAGATCGCGTCGATGTATTCGTTTGTCGTCCGGTCGACAGGAATCTCGTAAGAACGGATGCGCGTAGCCAGCGGGGCAAACATCGCATCCACCGCGCCGAACTCCCCGAACAGGAACGGCCCGTGATCTGCCATCTCCATGCGGAAACGCTTCCAGTAGTTGGCGAGGCGCATCACATCGGCTTCGACGGCCGGCGTGAGCCGACGCGCGGCGCGACGGCGCAAGTTCATCGGACAATGCTGGCGGATCGCCTGGAAACCGGAGTGCACCTCGGCGGCCATCGAACGGGCGATCGCGCGGTATTCCGGCTCCTCGGGCCAGAAATTCGCCTCGGGGTGCTTCTCGTTGACGTATTCGATGATCGCCAGCGTCTCCCAGACGATCAGATTGCCGTACTTGAGCGCGGGAACAAGGCCGGTCGGAGAATATTGCAGCACCTGCTGGCGGGAATTCGGGTGGTCGAGCGGGACCAGGATTTCCGCGAATGGCACGTTCTTCGCCGCCATCGCCAGCCAAGGACGCAGCGACCACGACGAATAATTCTTATTGCCGATAACCAACGTCAGCTTGGGCGGAAATTTCGGCTGCTGGCCGATATTCGTCCCGATCATGCTTGCTTCTCCCCCACGGCGATTTCCGGGCCTTCGACGGCCCCGCCAGCTTTTTTCCAGGCCCCGAAGCCGCCTTCGATATGCGCGACCGGCTTCAACCCCATATCCTGCGCCGTCCGGGCCGCCAGAGCCGAGCGCCAGCCGCCCGCGCAGAAGAAGACGAAAGTCTTGTCCTGCTGGAACACCGGCTTGGCGTAGGGGCTCTCCGGGTCGATCCAGAACTCGAGCATGCCGCGCGGACAATGGAAGGCCCCGGGAACCCGCCCTTCCCGTTCAAGCTCCCGCGGATCCCTGAGGTCGACGAACACAGTATCTTCCCGTCCAAGCAGTCCGAGTGCCTCGTCGATGTTCAAGGTCCGGACGGCGGCGTTGGCTTCCGCCAGAAGCGCTTTGTATCCGCGGCTGATCGTTTGCGCCATTCTGGCCTCCGATTCGGTGCCGATTGAAACAATTTGTAACGGTCGCGCCCGGTTCCGCAAGCAGGTCCGGCAACCGTCGCCGACATTATTTCGGCAGCGCAACACGCTATCCACGCAAAATGCGGCATTGACGTTGCCGGGGCATGCCGGCAACACGCTCCGATGACAACAAGCCCGGTCGATTCTGCCCTCATTGCCACAGCCATGCTGCAACTCGCAGCGGAACGCGGTGCCGCCGCCAGCTTCTGCCCGTCCGACATCGCCCGGCAACTCGCGGGCCCGGCACCCGATCAATGGTCACGCCTGATGCAGCCGATCCGCCGGGTCGCGATCGAACTGGCACGCGAGGGGCGCCTCGTCATCCTGCGCAAGGGAAAGCCGGTCGATCCGCTCGATTTCAAGGGTGTTTACAGGCTCGCCCAGCCTCGTTTCGATTAGCCGAAAAACGCCGGTATCGTTTCAACGCTTCGTTGAGCCTGTCGCCAAACTGGCAGGATTCGCGAAGGATTTTAGGGAATTTTCAAGGGCTCCGGCGGGAAAACAATCCTCAACGCATAGGCCAGTTAAGAAGTTTTACAACTTTTGATTGTATTTTTCGAACTGACTTTCCGAACCGAGGAACCCACTCCATGCTGGTGAAAAACTTTTGGAACGACAGAAAAGGCGCGACCGCGATGGTCATGTCGCTCGCGCTCGTCCCGATTGTGGCAACCTTTACCGTGGCCGTGAACTACTCGGACGCGACGCAGAAGCGCTCCAACTATCAGGCCGTCGCCGACGCGGCCGCGCTTTCCGGCGCCACGGCCTCGACGACCGACGGCGACGACGCCCGCAAGTCCCGCGCCAAGACCTGGTTCGATGCGCAGGTCGAAGCGCAGAAGCTCGACCCGGCGACCGTCACGGTCGACGTCAAGGATGGTGTCGTAACGGTGACGGCAACGGCCAAGGTCAAGCCAATCGTCGCCATGGTCGATTTCGGCGCGCATGACATTTTCGTCACCGCCAGCGCCGCGATTTCGCAGGACATCATTCACCGTGTGCTCGACGTCGCGATGTGCATCGATGCCACCGGCTCGATGCAGAACACGATCAACAGCGTGAAAGCGCGCGCTAAGAGCTTTTCGGACGACCTCAACACAGCGCTTGCCGCGCGCGGGCTCGAAAAGTTCGATTACACCCGCATCCGCGCCATCTACTACCGCGACTTTGCGGTCGATAACGACAAATGGCAGTTCTATTACGGTTGGGGCTGGTACAAGAACCCCAAGGCCATGGTGAAGACGGATTTCCTGGAAATGCCGGCGAAAAAGGACGACCTCTACACCTTCATCGGCTCCGAAAATGCGGCAGGAGGCGGCGACATTCCGGAATCGGGCTACGAGTGCATCCACGAGGGCATGACATCGAGCTGGTTCAAGAAGAATGACAAAATTCCGGGCACCAGCAACAAGGCCGACGAGATCTATCCGGTGATCGTGCTGTGGTCGGACGCACCCGCGCTGCCGCTGCCGCACTGGCCGTCGATCAATTCCGGGCAGTATCCGGCCGACATGCCGCAGTCGGAAACCGCCCTGAAGAACAAATGGGATTCTCCGGGCACCATCGACCAGAAGAACCGCCTTCTCGTCCACTTCGGCCTATGCAACGATAGCTCCTGGACGCTGGCGCGTTCGTTCTCGGGCTACATGTGCGGCGGCTCGCTGAACGACGGCAACACCAACATGATCAACAAGATCGCCGACGCGATGAAGACGCGTTACCAGAACCGCCTCACGCGGCTGACGAAATAACCGTCAATTGCCCGAAGACACCGCTGCGGCTGGCCGAAAGGTCAGCCGCATTCGTTCGAAAGGAGCGAGGCGCGCATCCAGCCGACGGTATTGCCCGTCCGGTCCGCGCCGCGCCAGATCACCGGCTGCCAGCCCTTGGTGACCTTGCGGGTATCGTCAAGTTGCACATCATCCCCGCTCTTGACCTTGAGGAGCAGCTTTGCCCCGGCATCCGGCTTGGCGCGCAACGCGACGAAACCGTCCTTCGTCGCCTTGACCTCACAGAATGCGGTCGCGGAAGCCGGCAGGGTTCCGGCGAGCAAGAGCCCTGCCAGAGCAAGAATTCGCGGGGTGATCTTCATGTGCATCCGGCCTTTTCCTCGTCTCACATTCCCTTCGAGAACAACTCGCGCCCGATCAGCATCCGGCGGATCTCGCTTGTGCCGGCGCCGATCTCGTAGAGCTTGGCGTCGCGCAGCAGGCGCCCGGTCGGGTATTCGTTGATGTAGCCATTCCCGCCCAGAAGCTGGATCGCGTCAAGAGCGAGCTTGGTTGCCTTCTCGCCGGCGTAGAGAATCGCGCCCGCGGCATCCTCGCGCGTCGTTTCGCCTCGATCGCACGCCTTGGCCACGGCATAGACATAAGCCTTGCAGGCATTCATGCCGACATACATGTCCGCGACCTTGCCCTGCACGAGCTGGAACTCGCCGATCGACCGACCGAACTGCTTGCGCTCGTGGACATAGGGCATGACGATATCCATGCAGGCCTGCATGATGCCGAGCGGCCCGGCGGCGAGCACCGCGCGCTCGTAATCGAGACCGGACATCAGCACGTTGACGCCCTTGCCGATGGCGCCGAGCACATTCTCTGCCGGCACCTCGCAATCCTGGAACACGAGTTCGCCGGTCTCCGAGCCACGCATGCCGAGCTTGTCGAGCTTCTGCGCCACCGAAAAACCCTTGAAGCCCTTCTCGATCAGGAACGCGGTGATGCCCTTCGGCCCGGCTTCCGGGTCTGTCTTGGCATAGACGATCAGCGTCTCGGCGGAAGGGCCGTTGGTGATCCACATTTTCGAGCCGTTGAGAATGTAGCGATCGCCCTTCTTCTCGGCCTTGAGCTTCATCGAGACGACATCTGAACCCGCGCCGGGTTCGCTCATCGCCAGCGCGCCGAGATGATCGCCGGAGATCAGCTTCGGCAGATACTTCGCCTTCTGCTCGGCGTTGCCCCAGCGGCGAAGCTGATTGACGCAGAGGTTGGAATGCGCGCCGTAGGAAAGCCCTACCGATGCCGAAGCGCGGCTGATTTCCTCCATCGCCACCACATGATCGAGATAGCCGAGGCCCGTGCCGCCATCCTCCTCCGGCACGGTGATGCCATGAAGCCCCAACGCGCCCATTTCCGGCCAGAGTTCACGCGGGAACCAATCCTCCCGGTCGATCTTCTCGGCGAGCGGGGCGATCTTGTCCTGCGCGAACGAGGCCACCGTCTCGCGGATGGCATCGGCGGTTTCGCCGAGATCGAAATTGAACGGCTTGGCGGCATTCGGAATCACGGGTTCACTCCCTCTCGTGCTTTTGTGCCGGATCATAGGCCGCGCGCCGCGCTTGTCACGTCAAGGGAATGACAGAAGCCGATATTCAGCGCCCGCTAACCTTGCCCGAGGTTCGGACACCAGCCTTAACGGCCTGATGACCGGCCCGCTCTAGTTTGCATTGAACCCGGCGCGAAACAGGAAAAGTCCTTTCAGCGAGAATGCCCTTGGCCCGCACGCCAGAAGCCGAGATCGACGAGGCTCCGTCCCGCGGCCAGCGGTTGACGGGCGGCCTGTCGCGCCTTCTCTCGCAATATGGCGCCGCAGCGGGCGCGCTCGGCGTCCGCCTCGGCGCGGCAGGGCTCGCCTACATTCTCCAGATTGTGCTGGCCCGCGCGCTGGGCGCGGCGGATTACGGCACGTTCAGCTTCGCCTGGAGCCTCGTCACCATCGGCGGCTTTCTGGCGACGCTCGGGTTCGGGCAGATCGCGGTGCGTTTCCTCGCGCAATACCAGCAGGCCGGCCAGCATGGCCTCGCGCGCGGTTTTCTGCGTATGGGACTGATGGCGACCTTTTTCGGCAGCCTGACGATGGCGGGGCTGGCGATCATCTGTTCGCCGGTGATCGAGGCGGGTTACGGCCACCTCTGCAGCACAGTGCTCGGCATCGGCCTCATCGCCCTGCCCTTCTTCGCACTGACCGATTTCATGGAAGGTGTCGCCCGTTCGCAGGGCTGGACGATCCGTGCCCTCGTGCCGCCCTATCTGGTCCGGCAAGGCGCGATCATCGTCCTGGTTGTGCTGGCGACGCTCGCCGGCGGCGGCAGGATGAACGCCGAAACCGCGATGTTTGCCGCGCTTTCGGCCACCATCACCGCGATGCTGGTGCAGGCGGCACTGCTCGTGAACGATGTCGACCGGATCTTCCCGCCCGCCGATCTCCTGACCGATATCGCCGAATGGCGGGCCGCGGCGATCCCGACCCTGCTGTCCGATCTCGCCCTGCTCGCAAGGCAGAATATCGACCTCATCGTCCTCGGCTTGCTCGCACCTGCGGCTTCCGTCGGCCTCTATTTCGCGGCGACACGGCTCGCTTCGCTCCTTGGCCTCATCGATTTCGCGGTCGGCGCGGCCTTCGGCCATCGCTTCGCCCGCGTGCATGACGCCACCGCCGACCCGCGCGCGCTGGCACCGGTCTATGCCGAGGCGCGGCGGCTGACCTTCCTGCCCGGCCTTGCGGCCGCCGTGCTGCTGATGGCACTGGCACCCCTCATCCTCCGGCTGTTCGGCCCCGAGTTCGAAATCGCCGTGCTGCCGACCCGCATCCTGCTGCTGGCAGGCGCCCTCAAGCTTGCGCTCGGCCCGGCCGAGGACATGCTCAACATGGCCGGCCACCCCGAAAGCGTCTGGCGTGCGAATGCCGTCGGCGCGCTGGTCATGGCGATCCTCTGCCTGCTGCTCGCTCGCGATCTCGGGCCGGTTGGCGCCGCGCTCTCCGTGATGGCCGGAACCTGCGCAACCCTCGTCATGCTGACCGTCGCCTTCCGGCGGCATCTCACGTTCTGGCCCTTCGTCTCCGGCTCCCGGCAGGAGAAGGCCGGATGACCGCGCTCCACCGGGAGGCCCTTTCCGCTGCGCGCTACGAGGCCCGCTTCCTGCGCCTGCCCGCGCTCCTGCCGCGCGAGGCGGAATGGGCACGCCTCGTCGACGATGCGCTCGAACCGAACCCGTTCTACGGACCGGCGTTCATGGCGGCCGCCGAGCAGAACCTCCATCCGCACCGACCGGTCGACTACCTGATCGTCGAAGACAAGGCGCGGGACAATGCGCTCTGCGCCCTCATCCCGTTCGAACGCCCTCATCCCCGCGACGGTATCCTGTGGGGGGCGCTGACGCTTTACCGCAACCCCTACACCTGCCTGACTGTGCCGCCGCTGCAGCGCGAGGAAGCGGCGTTAATTCTCGGCACCGCCCTCGCTGCCCTTGCCCGCCGGACGCAGCGGCTGATCCTGCCGATGATCCCGCAAGGGCGCAGCTTCGCAAACCTCCTTCGCGCGGCCATCGTCGGTGCCGGCCTGTCGTCGGTTACGGTCGACGGGCGGTCGCGCGCGGCGGTCATGACCGACCTCGACACCGAGGCATACCGTAATACCTTCTGGAAAAAAGCCACCCGCTCGCAGGAGCGGCGGCGGTTGCGCCAGCTCGGCGAGGTCGGTCACGTCGTTCACCGGACGTTTCTTGCCACCGATCCTGGCGGCAGGGAGGCGCTGGAAGCGTTTCTGCGGCTGGAACAGGCCGGCTGGAAAGGCCGCGAGGGAACGGCGCTCCTGCAATCGCCCACCACGACCGCGTTCGCGCACGCCGCCTTCCTCGCCCCGCATGAGCCGGGGCGCGTGCTGTTCGAGACGCTGTCCGTCGATGACCGGATCATTGCGGTCAACATCAATCTCGTCGCCGGGCGGGCCGGTTTCGCGATCAAGAGCGCCTACGACGAGACCTTCGGCCGTTTCGGCGCCGGCAATCTGCTGGACGGGTTCTCGCTGGCGCTCGCCGCTGCCGGCGGGCCGCTGGAACGGCTCGACTCCTGCGCCCCGGTCGAGCATCCGATCCGCCAACGCTGGCGTCAGGAGGAGCGGATCGAGCGCCTGCTCGTCGGCCTGAAGCCCGGCGTCAGGCTCGACGCCATGGCGCGCTGGATGGCGCGCCTCGGCCCATACGGCCTCTGGCGCGGCTTCGATCAGCGCTACGACGCGGAGTGACTATTCGCCGTCCTCGTTGGCGGCGGTACGGCGCGGTGTCGCGCCGTTGGCGGCCAGGAACCGGTTCCATTCCTGCCGGTTGCCGGCATAGGCGTTTCGGTCGACCGCGCCCTTGATGCCCGGCACGCGCCCGGTGGTGGTGAACTGCCAGATCTTCCAGTTCCGGCCCTCGTAGCGCTCGTGCGGCTCGGCCGCGACCGAGCGGAGCCAGAAATCCTGATCCCGGTGGTAACCTTCCAGCACATCGGCATGGAAGGGAATATCGGTGTAGATGATCGGCCGCTTGCCGGTATGCTCCTGCATCGCCTTGAGCATATAGGCGATCTTCTTGCGCGCGAGCTCGGGTTCGATGCGTTTCGGGCAGGTCTTCGAATGGCTGTTCCACTCGACATCGAGCACCGGCGGCAGCGCGTCCGCATCCGCCGGGACGTTCTTCTTGAACCAGGCCGCCTGCTCCTCGGCGGTGCGGCACCAGAACATGAAGTGATAGGCCCCGCGCGGCACGCCGGCCCGGCGCGCGCCGTCCCAGTTCTGGGCGAAACGCTCGTCGAGATGATCGGCGCCTTCCGTCGCCTTCATGTAGACGAACGCGGTCTTGGCACGCTTGACCTCGAACCAGTCGATATCGCCCTGCCAGCGCGAAACGTCGATGCCGTGGATCGGGTAGCGATGCGCCTTGGCAACGCCCGGATGCGGCTTGGTGTCGCTCTTGAGCGGATAATGCGCGGCCTCGAAACCGCTGCTCGCCGAACAGGCGGCCAGCGCGAGCCCGGCGGAAACCGCGAGGGCCGTGATCCGGAATTTCCGTGCGAGCAGCGGGCGGAGCGTGATCATGTCAGGATACCTGCAACGATGGGACGACTTTAGCGGGGTTCCGCCCGGCGGCAAGGTGGATTTCACCGGCCGATTGCGGCAATTCGAGGGGAGACGCGGCGAGCCGGTCGGCCAAAACCCGGATATGTCCGAGCAGGGCGACGAGACCGGCCATGGCCGCGGCGAAAACAAGAATCACCGCCGGAATCACGCCCTGACGGATCAGATCGGAGGCCCGCGTCGATTTCCAGGCAAGCACGGCAACGACATCGCCGGAAACGCCGGTGAGATGGAGCGCGCCGTGCGACGCGGACGCCATGCCCGGCGCCTGCAGCGGCAGCAGATGGATCGAAAGCCGTTCCAGTCGCTGCGTCAGTTCGGAGAAATCGACAAGCGCGATCGCCAACGGGGGCTTCCCGCCCTCCGGCGCGGCAACCGGCGCGATCAGCGCCAGTTCCTCGCCGCCGCCGGCGCCGAAGACCGCGAAATCGATGCGGGCCTTGCCCAGATCGCCACGGGCATAGCGTTCGCGGAGCCGTTCGAGCCCCTGCCGCGCCGCGCCGATGCCGACAAGCTGCGCAATCCTCCCCGGGCGCTCGTCACCCCCCGCGCGCGGTGGATAGACGAACTGCCGCTGCCGGTCGAGTTCGGTCCAGCCCTGCGGGTCGATTGCGGCCTGCACAAGACCCTGCCGGAACGCGGCGATCTCCGGTTCCAGCATCTGACGGACGATCTCGGCCTCGATCGCACCGGCATCCCGATCCTGCCTGTGGGCAGACCAGACCAGCACGGCAAGCAGCGTCGCGGCGCCCAGAACGGCGGCGATCAGCCCGAATTCGACAGCCCGGATCAACAAGCGTCCCTGCACGCGCAACTCCCAGCGAGACAAGGAGTCGATTAGCCTTCCAACCCGTTAATGTCGGGTGGAGAATTTTATTTAACGAATACCAAAACCGGCGCCGACGCCGGGCTTCAGCCGAGCCCGAACCACAGCGTCGCGACCCCAAGGAAGGCGAAAAAGCCGACGATATCGGTGACGGTCGTCACGAAAGTGCCCGAGGAAACCGCCGGATCGACGCCATAACGTTCAAGCGCCAGCGGAATCGCGACGCCAGCGAGCCCCGCCGCGATCAGATTAACGATGATCGCGATGCCGATCACGAACCCGAGTTGGACGTTCTGGAACCAGATGGCCGCCACGCAGCCCATAAGCAGCGCGAAGGCGACGCCGTTGAAGACACCGACCAGCAGTTCGCGCATCACGAAGCGCGGCGCATTGCCCTGCCCGAGCGCACGCGTCGCCAGCGCGCGTACCGCGATCGTCATCGTCTGCGTCGCGGCATTGCCGCCCTGGCTGGCGACGATCGGCATCAGCACCGCGAGCGCCACCATCTTTTCGAGCGATTCCTTGAACAGGCCGATGACCGCCGAGGCGAGAATGGCCGTCAGCAGGTTCAGGAAAAGCCAAGAGAAGCGCGCGCGAGCCGTCTCGACCACCGAGTCGGAGAGTTCCTCGTCCGACTTGACGCCGCCGAGCGCGCGGATCTCGGCATCGGCCTCCTCGTCGATGACGTCGACGATATCGTCGAAGGTCATCACGCCGACGAGCCGTTCGGCGTCATCCACCACCGGAATCGAAACAAGGTTGTAGCGCTTGAAGAGATCGGCGACATCGGTCTGGTCGTCGGTCGCCTTCACGACATGGTCGGCCTCGTCCATGATGGCTTCGAGCTTTTCCGGCCGGCGCGTGCGCAGGAGCTTGTTGAGCGGCACATGGCCGACGATCTTGCCCGAAGGGTCGATCACGTAGAGTTCGTAGAACTCGTCCGGCAGGTCGGTCGTCTCGCGCAGGTGGTCGATCATCTGCCCCACCGTCCAGAACGGCGGCGCGGCGATGAAATCCGTCTGCATCAGACGGCCAGCGGAATCGTCCGGGTAATCGAGGCTGCGCTCGAGCGCGACACGCTCCGGCGCCGGCAGCTTGGCGAGAACCTCTTCCTTGTCCTCGGGTTCGAGGTCTTCGAGAATGTAGACCGCATCGTCCGAATCGAGATCGCGCACGCCCTCCGCGATCTGCTCGTTCGGAATTTCCTCAAGAATGTCCTCGCGGACCGAATCCTCGACCTCGGTGAGAACCGTATAGTCGAAGTCCTCGCCCATGATGGCGATGAGCTTCGGCCGGTCCTCGGGATCGAGCGCCTCGATGAGATCGGCGAGGTCGGCCTCGTAAAGGTCGCCCGCAAGCTCCATCAGCCCGGCGCGGTCGTTCTCCTCGATGGCGCGGGCGACGATGGCGAGGACTTCGGGGCGGATATCGCCCTCCTCGTCACGGATGTCCGGGTGACGTTCGGCCTCGGCCGGCACCGCGTCGCTTTCGGAGGGGTGAACCTGAACCATCGGACGCTTCCGGCAAATCAGAACGGGGTACGCGCCCTCTTCTTAGGGGGGCTGCCACGATTTGCAAGGCGCATGAAGGGCCCGAAAATGAAAACGCCACGCCGGAGGGCATGGCATCTTTCTGAAAGCCGGAAATCTTGCGGAAAGCCCGGAAAGGATTTGGTGCGGACGAGAGGACTCGAACCTCCACGGTGTTACCCACTAGCACCTCAAGCTAGCGCGTCTACCAATTCCGCCACGACCGCACACCGGTTGCCCCAAGGGGCGCTACCGAGGCGCGCTGTCTAACAAAGCCCGGCGGGGATGGCAAGCCTGATATGGCCGGCCCGGAAAAGAATTCGCCGGGGCCGGCGGGAGGCTTATTCCTCGTCCTTTTCGACCGGTTTCGGGAACCGCGCTTCGACTTCCGGACGGCGGATGAGGCTCGTGACTTCCACCTGAATGCGCTTGCCCTGGACGATCACCTGCCCGCGCGCGACCGGGAAATCATTGGCGAGAATCTCGACCTCGTCGTTCTCGTTGGCGTCGAGCTCGATCACCGCGCCGCGGCCCATGCGTAGCAGGTGATGGATCGGCATGCGCGAACGCCCAATCACGATGGTGATCTCGACTTCGACGCGATCGACCGTATTGATGCGCTCTTCACCCGACATGCGCGACTTTTCCTTCGGCTGGCCCGGACTGGCAGGCTTCCCAATCTCGACTCGCGGAGCCGGTGGGGTTGGGTTGAATACTTCCTCTGCCTCTGCCACGACACACTCCGATTCTTCGGATTGCTTGACCAGGCATTTTCTGCCCATCTATCTCCCATGATTATGGTCAACAGTCGGTTAACGCCACAACTATTCCCGCGAAAAGCCGAGCTGCCCGAGGCGCCCGTCGAATGGCTCGTCAGCGACGGGCTGACGCCCTATCCGGACGCCGTCGCTTTCATGGAAGCGCGGGCCGCCGCCATCGCCGCAGGTGAGGCGCACGAATGCGTCTGGCTGGTCGAGCACCCGCCGCTTTACACCGCCGGCACCTCCGCCCGGCCCGAAGATCTGCTCGACAGGCGCTTCCCCGTATTCGAAACCGGGCGCGGCGGCCAGTTCACCTATCACGGCCCCGGCCAGCGCGTTGCTTACGTGATGCTCGACCTCAAGGCGCGCCGGCAGGATGTCCGCGCCTTCGTGACTGCACTCGAAGCCTGGATCATCGCGGCGCTGGCGCACTACAGCCTCACCGGCTTCACCGATCCGGATCGCGTCGGCGTTTGGGTGAAGCGGCCGGACAAAGGCGCCAGCTATGAGGACAAGATTGCCGCCATTGGCATCCGCTTGCGCAAGTGGGTCTCGTTCCACGGGATATCGCTCAATGTGGAGCCGGACCTCAGCCATTTCTCGGGCATCGTCCCCTGCGGCATCGCCGAGCAGAAATACGGCGTCACCAGCCTCGTCGACCTCGGCATTCCGGTGACGATGCCGGAGGTCGATTCGGTCCTGCGCGCGAGCTTCGAAACCGTTTTCGGGAGGACTGCGTGAGCCACGACGCCCCTCTCCTGCGTGACTGGGTTCCGGGCCTTCTCGGTGAAGTGATCGCCGAGCACGGCCGCTATTACGCAACGCATTGGCGGCTCGGCGCCGATTTCGAGGCCAAGGTCGCCGAGGCGATGGGCACTTGGATCGCCCGCTACGATCCGTCACGCGACCTCATCCTCCATGCCCGCGATGCGAACGGGCTTTTGGGGTCGATCAGCCTCGACGGTGTCGGTTCCCCGGCGGAAGGCGGCCGCATCCGGTTCTTCATCCTTGCGGATCGCGCCCGCGGGACGGGAATCGGCCGGCGGCTGCTCGGCGAATTGATGGCGTTCGCGAATGCCTCGGGGCAGCAGCGCCTCTGGTTGACGACCTTCCGTGGCCTGGATGCCGCGCGCCACCTCTACGAGCGCCACGGCTTTCAACTCGTCGACGAAACCCTCGACCGGAGCTGGGGGCAGCCGCTTCACGAACAACGGTTCGAGTGGCAGGCGCCGGGCACCTGAGTCCTGCCCCTAGCCTTCCCAGTTCCATTCGGGCTTGGCGCGTTCGCGGGCGTCGAGCGGGCTGGTGCGCGTCGGTCGGACGCCGGCGACCGGCCCCGCCGGCTTCTCGGCGTTTTTCATGACGCCGCCAGCGATCCAGCGGTCGAGTTCGGCGATATAAGCGGCCGGAAAACCGAGCGCACGCGCCGCCGCGACGATCCCTTCGAGATAGTCTGCTTTCGGCCGTCCCGGCTCGGCCGAACTGGCGACATAGACAAGCGCCCGCTTCGCTCCGCCCTCGACGACCACGGGCTGGTTGATCTTGGTGTAAAGTCCGCGGTCGATCCCCTCGAACTTGTCGAGCGGACGCAGGTCCACCAGCGCGAGGTCCCACAGAAGGCCGTGCACCGAACGGCGCGGATCGCGCACCACGGAGGCATAGCCCTCTTTCATGATGATGAAACGGTGGCGCGGCAACCGGGCAGGCCCGAGCGGGCGCGAATTCGGCGCCCGTTTCGCCATATCGGCGATATCCATGTTGGCGCCATAGGCGAAATAGAGCGGCATGGGAAAGCCTCGCGTTTCACGCCTTGTGAAACGCGGCGGCGCGGGCTTGTCAATGCGAGCGGACGAACCGGTTGCGGGAAAAGCGCATCGCCAGCGCGACGAGCCGTTCGGGGGCCTCGTTCAGTTCGCGCACCAGCGCGAACAGCAGCGCGGGCACCGACGGCGACGGCGCGTCGCCGATGAGGCCGACCAGCCAGTCGAGATCCGATTGCGAGAGACGGCCGGCCGGCGCGTTCTGCCAGATCAGGAATTCGACAAGGCATTCGACGAAATAGGCCGTCCATTCCGGATCGGCGCCTTCGCGCAGGCGATCCTCGATGAACATCGCCTCGGCTTCCTCGCGGCTGGCGAGAATGGCGAAGGCGCGGGTATCGAGCCGCTCGGCGAGCGGGGGGAGCGCGCGGATGATCCCGGCCTGCTCCAGTGCCGGAACTGTCGTTGCTTGAGCCAAGGCGGCCATGATCTGCTCCCTGTTCACCGGGCGATGCCGGCGGATCCCGCGCGCGGCTCCGGATCTGTCCGTGAACCGCGGCGCTATTGACGTTCCTGTTGGTCGGGCTTGCCGGTTGGCCCGGCTTGACCCGTTCTGCCGTCGCGGAGCGTTTTCGCTCTCGTCTTGGCTTGCAGTCTTGCTTCTAACCCTTTCCGGTTCCTTGCATTGTGCGGCAAAACACAGGACGCGGTGAAAGCTTCACAAGGAAATGCCGTTAACGCGATCTTGTTCCCCGCCGCCAATCAGCCATTCCGGTCCGCCTATTCCCGTGCCATGATGCGGCTAAACCGTGATCGAATCAGGAAATCTTTGCGATATGAACGCTCTGGACCCGCTGGCCGAAGCCCGCGCCCTGCTTTCCCGTGCCCCGTTGATCGATGGGCACAATGACCTGCCTTACGTGATCTGGATGGATGCGAAGGCACGCGGCGATGTCGCCGTCTGGGACGCGGCGCGCCGCCACCCCGAGACCGATACGGACATCCCGCGCCTGCGCGAAGGGCTGGTCTCCGCGCAGGTCCTCACCGCCTTCATCCCGACGATGGTCCCGGACCCGTTGCGCGCGCGGCTCGAAGTGATCGACATCATGCTGCAACTGGAGCAGCTCTATCCGGGCGATTTTCATCCCGTCCTGGCGCCGGACGACATCGCCGCAGCGCGGAAAGCCGGCAAGATCGGGCTGTTCAAGGCCGTCGAGGGCCTCGTCGGCGTCGACAAGGTCGGCCATCTGCGGCTGTTCCATGCGATGGGCATCCGCCTCGTCACGCTCTGCCATAACGAGACGCTGCCGTTCATCGACAGCGCGACCGACCGGCCGGGCGCGCAGCCGCTCAGCGAATTCGGTGCCGAAATCGTCGCCGAGATGGAGCGGCTCGGGCTCATCATCGACATGGCGCATGTCTCCGCGCCAGCGCAGCACGCCGTCCTTGATGTCGCCAAGGGCCCGGTCATCATCAGCCACGCCAATGCCCGCGCGCTCTGCGATCATCCTCGCAACGCCCCGGACGACGTCATCCGCCGGATCGCGGACGGCGGCGGCGTCGTGATGCCGACCTTCGTGCCGATCTTCCTGCAGCAATCGATCTACGACCGCATGAAGCCGATCATGGACGGCATGGGCAAGATGCGCGAGGGCGTCGAGAAGGCCGCCTACAAGGAGGCCAAGCAGGCCGCCTTCGCCCTGTTCGAACGCGACGGCATCGAGCTGATCTGCGATCACCTCGCGCATATGCGCAACATCGCCGGCGAGGACGCGCTGGGAATCGGTTCGGACTTCTATGGCGGGCCGAACCCGCCGGGCCTCGAGGACGCGACGACCTTCCCGGCCCTGTTCGCCGCGCTCATCCGGCGCGGCTGGAAGACCGGCGCGCTCGAAAAGCTCGCCGGCGGGAACTTCGAGCGTGTCTGGCGCACGGTCTATCGCGCGGCGCCTGTCCTGGGCTGATCGCGTTCTACCGCGGACAGCTGCGCCGGCGTTCCCAGTACTGGATGTCGGCGATGTCCCGCCGCGCTGCCTGCGAGAGCGGCACCGCGCCCATCTCGTCATAAAGGCAGCCGGCATTGCCGAAAGCGCGGATCGCCCGCGCCGTCTTGAAGCAATAGCCGGCCTCCTTGTAGAAGGCGTTGCGCGAATACCAGAGGTCCTCGCACGGCATCGAGCCGTAGTCTTGCGCCAATGCCGGCGCGGCGAGCGCCAGCAGACCCGCGATCGAAACCACTTTCGTCAGCATCATGGCAGTCGGCTCCTCTCAATAAGCCATCAGGACCGGCGTCGTCGCCTTTTCCGTCAGGTCGACCGTCACGCCGCCGAGCAGAAATTCCCTTAGCCGGGAATGTCCGAATGCGCCGGCGACGATGAGATCGGCCTTGGCCGCGATCGCACAGCCGTCGAGAATCTCGGCGACGGAACGGCCATCCACGGCGACATCGGTCAACATGACCTCGACGCCCTTGCGCGCCAGATGCTGGGCGAAATCGGCCCCCGGCAGGATGTTCTTCAGACTCTTCTCGCCCGAGATCGTGACAATTTCGATCTTCTTGAGCGTCGGGAAGGTCGCCAGCGCGTCTGAAACCGCGCGTGCCGCGTGCGAAGACCCGTCCCACCCGACGACGATCGAGCGCACCTCCTCGACAGGCGCGCGTCGCGAACTGGCGATCAGAACCGGGCGGCCCGAGCGGAACAGCGCCTCCTCGAGCAGCATCTCGCTCGTATCCAGCGCGCCGTGCTGCTGATCAACGACGACGAGATCCGCGGACCGGGCCACGCGCGCGGCGCGCGAGCCAAGCTCGGCAAAGACACCGGCCACCACTTGCACGTCGGCCTCGACGCCGGCCGCCTTGGCCTCCGCCTCGGCCGTTTCCGCAAGGCTCGCACCCTGCTTCTGGGCCTGCTCGTTGACCTCGGCGGCGATGGAATTGGCCATGCCGGACCACAGCGGCGTATAGGGCGCGACGAACGTCTGTACGGCGATCAGCACGGAAAGGCGGGCCTCGTAGCACGCGGCGAGCGCGATGCTCTGCCGGATCGCCGCCATCGGCGTGTCGTCCGAGACGCGGACAAGGCAACCGATATCGACGAAGGGATTCTGGCGATGCATGCTGGTTCTCCTGTTCACTTGAGGACAGCGTCCTTCATATTGTGAAATCAGGGCATGAGGCAGATCAATCCCGTCGATGCGCCTTGCTTGGCGCCTCGCTCGCGCTACCGCGACAGCTTTCGCGGAAAGGCCGGCGCGCCACCGGCGGATTTCTGCGTCGCGATCGCGAAACGCAGGCTGTCCGCGATCCGCTCGGCGCGATCGACAAAAAGCGCGGCCGCCGCCGGCGGACAAACCGCTTCAGCAACCGACTGGAACAGATTCAGCCAGCGGACAAAATGCGCATCTTCCAGCGCGAGCGGCAGATGCGCCGGAACGGGCCGACCCTTGTAGGCTCCCGTTACCAGCAGCACCGAGGACCAGAAATCCACCATCGTCTCGAGATGCACGGGCCAGCGAGCCTCGGCGATGCGCGCGTCGAAAATCGGCCCGAGAACCGCATCCTTGCGGATCTCGCCGTAAAAGCCGTGAACCACCCGCGCGATCATCTCACGGTCGATGCCGGCGAGATGGCCCGGCGAATCGTAGCGCCCGACGACACGAACCACCGGTTCCGGCTGCATGGCTCACTCCGAAATAAGATGCAATGTGAATGCATGTTTATGTCGCACGCTGGAAAAAGCAACCGCAACCGTGCATATAATTCGTTCATGCATCTGACGGCTCATACCGATTACGCGCTCCGCATCCTGATGTTTGCCGCCGCGCGCGCCGCAGACCGCGAAAGCGGCGGCCGCTTTTCGGTCGAGGAGGTTGCGAACGCCTACAACATCTCGCGCAACCACGTGATGAAGATCGTCCAGAGGCTTGCGGCATCCGGCTATCTCAGGAGCTTTCGCGGCCGGAACGGCGGCCTTACGCTCGGGCGCGATCCTGCAGAGGTGCGTATCGGCGCGCTGGTGCGCTTTCTGGAGGTCGATTGCGCGCTGGTCGCATGCTTTTCGGAAGGGGCGACCTGCCGGATCTGCGGGCAATGTCTTCTCCAAACAGCACTGTCCGAGGCGTTGGAAGCCTTCTTCGAGCGGCTCGACCAGATGACCCTTGCCGACCTTACCCTCTCCGACCGGGCGATGCAGCTTCTCACCCGGATCGCCGCTCCAGCCTAGAGCAAAGCGCTAATTTTCCGGCAGGCAGGCCTTCAGCGCCTCGATATGCGCCTGATAGCGCTCCGGCACCGGTTCCGATTTAGCGATCTCGCCGAAACGCGCGACCGCATCCAGCGCCGCCTGCCGCTTCAATGCGCGTTCCCCGAGCGGGTTCAGCGCGTTGAAATAGGCGCAGGAGACCGCATGCAGCGGGTGGTGGTTCTTCATCGAGAACGTGCACACCTGCCGGATCATCGCCACGGTCGGCGGTGCTTTCCTTCCGCGTAACGCAGCGCCAACACCGATCATGGTGACGGTCGCCTCGGCATCGCCCTTGAGGGCAAGCTTGCGAGCCTTTTCGAGCGCGATGGCCGGATCGTCCTTTTCGATCGCCCGTTCGCCGGCCGCGTAATATTCGCCCATCAGCGCATCCATGTTGCCGAGCAGGGCCTGGCAATCCGGCGCGGCGGTGGCCGGAACGGAGAGGGCCAGAATCGCGAGACTAATCCGCCAGAGCCCGGATAATCCGCGTTGCGGCCGCAAAATCCGCGAGCCGGAAGCGGCGACGCTCGGTCGCCTCGTCATCCTCGCCCCAGATTTCCGTTTCAAAATCGGCATCGACTTCTCCGGCATCGAACCCGGCTTCAGCGTCGAGAAGCCCGTCGGCGACCGCCAGCGCGATGAGAGCCGAGCCGGACAGCGTGGTCAAGACATGGAGCGCGGCGAGCGCTGCGGGCGACGTGACGGCATTGACCGCGCGGCGAATGCCTTCGATCGCCTCCGCCGGCTGTTCGACGAAGCGGATGCCTTCGGAGAGAATGAAACGCCCGCCGTGCCGCACCTCGATGTGGCGCAGAACCGGGTCCCAAAGAGCTGACTGCCGCTCGACAAGCCGCTCCGGCTCGGGCGCGCGATAGCAGACGAGATCGGACCCCGCGTATTTGACGATATCCGCCCTCACCTCTTCCGCCGCATCGGCGACATGATCGATCGCGGCGTGCAGGATGCGCGTGATGGGCATGGTCGCCGGCGTGATTTGCTCGCCCTGCGCGCCCCATTCCTCGGCGAGCATCGCGCCGAGCGCGGCATTCTCACCCGCCAGCGGACGACGCAGCTTGGTCATCGCCACGCGCCCGTCGAGCAGCAGGACGTGACCTTCCGCGCGTGCCTCGATCCGGGCCTCGCGGTAGAAGCGCTTCGGCAATTGCGGTTTCAGCGCCGCGCGCGCCGTGCTGACGGGATCGAGCCGCGCGCGATCCTCGCCGTCGCCGAACCAGTCGGCGGTGAGGTCCTGGCGGAGAGTACGGTCCGGGGTGTTTTCGTTTTCTTGGTCGCTCATGGCGCTCCCATAGACCACGCCGCGTTTTGACGGAATCGCCAAAACGCAGGCAACGTGATCGACATCCATAAGTTAGAGCATGCTCTAGGCATTCGCGGCGCGGCTGTCACGCCTCATGCGCATCCGCCCGCAACGTGGCCCGGTTGGCGGAAAAAGCAGACGCGGCATCAACCCGATGAACGCGCCAGCCCCGCGATCAACGCCTGAAGCTCGTCGAAACTCTCGACGATCTGCTCGGCTCCCGCCTCCCGCAGAACCTCTCGCGGCTGGAACCCCCAACCGACACCGATCGCCCGCGCCCCGGCGGACCGCGCCATCATCATATCGTAGCTCGAATCGCCGATCATCAGGACTCGCGACGGGACGACGCCGGTTTCCGCCGCCGCCTGCTGGACCATCGCCGGATGCGGCTTGGAGGGCGCGTCGTCGGCTGTCTGGATTGTTGCGAATCGTCCTTCCCAGCCGTAACGCGCCGAGAGCGCTTCGACCCCGCGCCGGGACTTGCCGGTGGCGACGCCCAGGATGAGATGTCGATGCGCCGCGAGGTCGTCCAGCAGCCCGGCTGCGCCATCGAACAGGCGTTCGGGCACGTTCTGGCTGCGGCGGAGATCGAAGAAGGCTGCCCTGTAGGCCTCGACCAACCCGTCGATCGGCCCGTCCGCGCCGGCAAGAACCTCGAAGGCCTCGCACAGGGACAGCCCGACGATCGAGAGCGCGCGCTCCCGGTCGGGCATCGGCAACGAAACGGCGGCGAAGGCCTTCGCCTGCGCCGCCAGAATGATGTCAGCCGAATCGACGAGCGTGCCGTCGAGATCGAAGAGAATGAGATGGCGTGTCACTGCGCCGTGATACACTGCCTCATGAACTGGCGAAACTCCCGCGTGCCGCGTTCGAGCTTCTTGTTCTCGGCTTCCTGCCGGCAGGTCATCGACTTGGCGAGTTCCGGCACCTTCTCGAGCATGCACTTCTGCATCTCGCCACGGCGCTCATCCACCGTGAAGCGCTGGTCCTTCAGCTTGTCGAAGCATTCCTTGCGGGCCGCCTGAACCTTCTCGCGCTGAGCGCCGCGCATGGCGCCCTGCCCCTGACCGCCGCCGCGCGCCTCGCGCATGCAGTCGCGCATCTTCTCGCGCCGCTCGGAACGGGAAAGATCGCTGCCGATCTTGTCGCGGCACTCACGCCGCATCTCGCGCCGATCGCCGCGCGACCAGCGGCCACCGGCTCCCGGATTGGCGGGGGCCTCCTTCGGCGCGGCCTGCGGCGCCGGCGCGTTCGGTGCCGGGGCCGGCGCGGTCTGGGCCAGCGCGATGCCGGCCAGCAGGATGATGGCTCCGGCGCCAAGGCTGGCGCTCCTGAGCAGCGATTTCAGTTTCATGGGATGCCCCTTGCTCGATGTGAATCACGATGCCGTCAAGCTAGGCTTCCGAAGGTTCCCGCTTCATGACCTAAATCTAAATTATCGGTCATGTTGTCGCGTGCGCAGACCGACCGCTATTTCTCCGGCGCGTCCTCGATCGGGTCGTAGTGGCTGGTGTCGAAGCCGAGGAGGTTCCAGCTCTGCTGCATGTGCGGCGGCAGCGGCGCGGTCACGTCAATGATCTTGCCGGTCTTCGGGTGCGGAAACTGGATGCGCCGCGCCAGCAGGTGCAGACGGTTCTGCACCCCGCCCGGAAGCTGCCAGTTCTCCTTGTCGAAGTACTTCGGATCGCCGACGATCGGATGGCCGATCTCCGCCGCATGGACGCGGAGCTGGTGCATCCGCCCGGTCACGGGCTTGAGCGAGAGCCAGGAGAGCTTCTGCGCAGCGGTATCGACCACGGCGTAATATGTCAGCGCGTGATCGGCGCCCTCGTCGCCATGCTTGGCGACCTTCATCTTCTGGTCGCCCCGCTCGTCCGTGCCCTTGGCGAGCCAGGTCGAGACCCGGCCCTGCCGCACGCGCGGAACGCCGGGCACCAGCGCCCAGTAGATCTTGCGCGCCGCGCGCGAGCGGAAGGTCTTTGCCAGCGTCGCCGCGGCGAGCCGCGACTTGGCGACGATGAGGCAGCCGGCCGTGTCCTTGTCGAGACGATGGACAAGGCGCGGCTTCACCCCGTCCTTGTCGCGCAACGCTTCGAGCAGCCCGTCGATATGCCGTGTGGTGCCGGAGCCGCCCTGCACCGCGAGCCCGTGCGGCTTGTTGAGGACCATCAGGTCCTTGTCCTCGTAAAGCGTGATCGATTTGAGGAACGCGGCGTCGTCCTTCGCGCCCCCTTTTCCCGGCTTGCCACTGGTCGGGCGGGCTGCGCCTCCCGTTGATTCTCCGCGTGAAGCACCGGAATCGCCTCCTGAGCGCTTCGGCGCAACCGATTCATCGGCATAGCGAATCCCGGCCGGCACCGGCTTCTCCAGCGGAGGAATGCGGATCATCTGGCCTGGTTCGATACGCGTCTCGGCCTTGGCGCGCGCGCCGTCGATGCGCACCTGCCCCGTCCGCAGGATGCGCTGGAGGTGGCCGAACGCCAGATCCGGAAAATGCGTCTTGAACCAACGGTCGAGCCGCATCCCGGCTTCATCCGCTTTCACCTCGCGCGTCGTGACGCCGCTCATCTCGAAATCCGATCCTTATCGCGTCAGCATGCCGCCGAGCCAGAGCCCGCCGGCGATGCCCGCCAGCGCGCCGCCGACGGAAAGAAGGACATAGAGGATCGCCGCGCTGGCCTCCTGCCGCATCCAGAGGTTGGCCGTCTCCAGCGAGAAGGCGGAAAAGGTGGTGAACCCGCCGAGAACGCCCGTCATCAGGAAAATGCGGAGGTCATGTCCGCCCTCCGCGACCTGAAACAGCAGGCGCGCAAGAACCCCCATCACGAAGCAGCCGACAAGGTTGACGGCCAGCGTCCCATACGGAAACCCTGCACCGAGAACGCGCATCATGCCGAGGCCGACCGCCCAGCGACCGACCGCACCGATGCCTCCGCCGAAAAATACCAGAACTGCGGTTTTCATTGCGACGTTTTTGACGCAAGCCTCCGGCAAGCGCAAGCTGGCACCGCAGCACGGCCTCGAGGAATTGTACAAGGTCTGCTGCACACGCCGCTCAGCGCTTATTCATGTTGTGAGTATAAGCTGGGCGTGCCGGTCGGGAATTCGCGTTCCGTTTGTTCCGGGCCGGCTTTCTGCCGCTCCTCCAACCTGAGATGAGGAAAAGCCTATGAAGAAGACGACGTCTGTCTCCCGCCGCATGCTCGTGGCGGGTGCTGCCCTCACCGGTGCCACCCTGATCGCCGGCGTTCCGGCTTTCGCCGCCGGCACCACCCCCATCGCCAAGCTCTGGGCGGAAGCCGAGGCCCTTCGCGGCCGGCTCGCCGCGCATCGCGACGCGATCACCGCCTCGGCGGCCAACGGGGGCATTCCCGGCTGGATGCGTCTCGGGGGCGAAGCCAATGCCATCGCCGAAGCGCGCTATGGCAAGCTCATCGCCATCCTGAACGCTCAGCCGAAGACGGCGCAGGACCTCGCGATCATCGCCAAGGTGACGCAGGACTCCGACATCACCGAAGGTGGCCGTGCCTGGGCCAGCGCCCGCCTCGCGGAAGCCGCCGCTTCGCTCGCCGCCTGAGGCGATCGGACGAGCATCCGCCCGCCAAGTGGTTTCCGGTTGGCGGAAGAAGCGGATGCGGGAACAAAGAAGAAGAGCACTCTCCGATCCTTTCTGATCGACGATTGCTCGAATGCCGCGCACATGCCCGGAACCGCCGGGCATGGCATCAGCAAGCCCTTTGCCCGGAACCGCCGGGCATGGCATCAGGCGTCAACCCGCTCCCGCCACCGCGCATAGGCGATCAGCACCAGCGCGCCGAGACCGACGACAGCCGCCAGCCCCGCGACATTGGCGAGAACGGCGGGATAGCCGAGCTGGCCGACATCGATGAACGGATAGGGATACCAGCTCTCGACCGCGCCACGCGCCAGCGCATAGGCGGCATAGAGGCTCGGATAGAGCATCCATCGTCCGGCATCGGGCCAGCGAAACCCAAACTTGGGCGCGAACATCAGCCAATAGAGGTCGAACAGCACGGGGACCGCCGTGTGCAACCCCTGATCCGACCACCAGTGCAACCCGACCGGATTCCACAGCTTCGCCAGCACGAGATGATAGATCGACCCCACCAGCGCGATCGACACCGCCAGCGTTCCGAGCGCGTGGCGTTCGTCGGGCCAGATACGCGGCCAGCGGCCGAAGGCACGCGCCGTCATCGCCAGCGCGATCAGAAGGTTGGTCAGAATCGTGAAAAAGCCGAGCAGACGCCAGACGGCCATTCCTCTGGTGCCGCCAAGGAGCTGGAGGTTATCGAACGCGATCATCACCTGTGTCGCGAGCGAGACCCAGGCGACCACCGCGACAACAAGCGCGAAACCCTTCCTGTGATCCGTTCCGGCGTGCCCGGTCATCGTCCACCCCTTTCCCGCCGCAGCTTTTCCCAGAATTCGAGCCGCTTGCGGATTTCCCGTTCGAAGCCACGCTCCGGCGGATCGTAGAAATGCTGGCGGCCGAGTGTCTCCGGCCAGTAATCCTGCCCCGAAAAGGCATGCGGCGCATCGTGATCGTAGGCGTAGCCGGCGCCATAGCCCTCGGATTTCATGAACTTGGTCGGCGCGTTGAGGATGGTCTTCGGCGGTGTCAGCGAGCCAGCCTGCTTGGCGACCGCCATTGCCGCCTTGTAGGCGGTATAGGCCGCGTTCGATTTCGGCGCGGTGGCAAGATAGATCACCGCGTTGGCGAGCGCGAGTTCGCCCTCGGGCGAACCGAGCTGCTCGTAGGTCTCGGCCGCCGCGCGCGCATGGACCAGCGCCTGCGGATCAGCGAGACCGATATCCTCGACCGCCATTCGCACCAGACGTCGCGCGAGGAAGCGCGGGTCCTCGCCCGCGTCGCACATCCGGCAGAAATAATAGAGCGCGGCGTCGGGGTCGGAGCCGCGCACGCACTTGTGGAGCGCGGAAATGAGGTTGTAATGCCCGTCCTCGCTCTTGTCGTAGATTGGCGCGCGACGCTGGATCACAGCCTGAAGGCCGGCGCTGTCGAAAACCTCGCCCGGCTGCACCGCACGCCAGACCTCCTCGGCGAGGGTCAGCGCGGCGCGCCCGTCGCCATCCGCCATGCCGGCCAGCGCCTCGCGCGCCTCACCATCGAGCGGCAGCGGTTCGCCCATCACTTTTTCGGCCCGTTCGAGAAGGCGCAGCAAAGCCGCCTCGTCGAGCGCCTTGAAGGTCAGAACCCGCGCCCGCGACAGCAGCGCCGCGTTGAGCGCAAACGACGGATTCTCGGTCGTCGCGCCGATCAGCGTGATGGTGCCATCCTCCATCACGGGCAGGAAACTGTCCTGCTGCGCGCGGTTGAAGCGGTGGATCTCGTCGACGAACAGCAGCGTGCCCTGCCCCATCTTGCGGCGCAGCCGCGCGGCTTCGAAAACCTTCTTGAGGTCGGCGACACCGGAGAAGATCGCCGAGACCTGTTCGAACACGAGATCGGTCTCATGCGCGAGAAGCCGCGCAACGGTCGTCTTGCCGGTGCCCGGCGGCCCCCAGAGGATCAGCGAGCCGAGCGAACCGGAGGCGACCAGCCGCCGGAGCGCCCCGCCCTCGCCGGTCAGATGCTCTTGCCCGACGAGGTCTGCGAGCACCTCCGGCCGCATCCGGTCCGCCAGCGGGCGATGCGGCTCGCCTTCGAGCACGTCAGCCCCCGAAAACCGAGGTGAGGGTCTGACCTCCGCGGTTGAGCGTTACCCGCCAGGCGTAGGGTCGGCCGCGCGCGGCCTTGTCCATCGCCTCGGTATCCGCGATGCGCTGGTTGTTGACCGCGATGATCACGTCGCCCTTCTGGAAGCCGACCTGATCGGCCGGCGAACCAGCCTCGACCTCGCTCACCACCACGCCGGAATCGACACCGTTGAGCGAAAGGTCCTCCTTCACCGCCGGCGAGACATTGACCAGCGTGGCGCCCGTGAACGGCGTGTTCCCGCCAATCTTGACCGGCTTGCGCGGCGGGACTTCCGGCGCCACCACCAGCGGCACCTCGATCTCGTGCGCCTTGCCGCTGCGCAGGTAGGCCATTTTCACCTTGCCGCCGACGATCTTGGTCGAGAACCGGAAGCCGAAGGCATCCGGATCGTCGACCGGGTTGCCGTCGACCGCCGTAATGACATCGAGCTTGCGCAGGCCCGCCTTGTCCGCCGGGCCACCCGCGACGACCTCCGCGACCAGCGCGCCGGCCGGGCGCGCGAGCCCCAACGTCTCGGCGAGTTCGGCGGTCACGCCCTGCAGCGAGGCGCCGAACCACGGGCGCCGGATCACTCCGCCGCCGGCCTTCGCGTTTTCGAGAACGGCGCGGACCATGTTGGCCGGAATAGCGAAGCCGATGCCGTGGCTGCCGCCGGACTTCGAGAAGATCGCCGTGTTGATGCCGATGACGCGGCCCTTCATGTCCACCAGCGCGCCACCCGAGTTGCCCGGATTGATCGCCGCGTCGGTCTGGATGAAGAACTGGTAGTCCGTCACACCGACATGCGTGCGCGCGAGCGCAGAGACGATGCCTTGCGTCACGGTCTGCCCGACACCGAACGGATTGCCGATGGCGAGCACGATATCGCCGACTTCGAGCGCATCGGAATTGCCGAGTTCGAGCGCGACAAAGCTCTCGCTGGCCTTCAGCTTGAGCACGGCAAGATCGGATTTCGGATCGCGCAGCAGCACCTCTGCCGGAAACTCTCGCCGGTCGGCCAGCGCCACCTTGATCTCGGTCATGCCCTCGATCACGTGGTGATTGGTGACGACGATGCCGGCCTTATCGATGATGACGCCGGAACCCACCGAATTCCGCGCCCGTTCCGGCTGCGAGAGCCCGCCGAAGAAGCGCTCGAAGAACGGATCGCCCGCGAACGGGTTCTTGGCCTGCTCCTGCCGGCTCGAGGCATAGACGTTGACCACCGCCGGCGCCACGGCCTTGACGAGCGGCGCGAAGGACAGCGCGATCTCGGTGCGGCTTTCCGGCGTCTTGCGCAGGAAATCGAGCCCCTGTGCGCCGGCACGCCCGCCCGTGAGCCCCGTCAGCATGATCACCGAGAGCGCCAGAACCGCAATTCGACACCGGATGCCGGTTTCGGCGATCGTCTTCATCATCTTTTCAACCCTGCCGTCCATGATCACCCTGTGGTTGGATTTCACGCTCATGCTGACCCAGTTCGTTTATACGAGTCGCCCGTGTTTTGATCCCCTGTCCGCCAGCGGAAGCCGGATGCTGGGCAATATTGTGGAATTGGCGCGCCGAAACAACGCCGCGCACGCGATTTCCGGCATCCTTCTCGTCGGGCGTAACTGGCTGGCGCAGGTTCTCGAAGGCGAGCGCGCCGACCTGAACGGTGCCATCGCCCGCATTCTGGCGGACGAGCGTCACAAGGATCTCCGGATCGCTGGTCTAAGGTTCCTCGGCAAGCGCCGCTTCGCGGCCTGGCCGCTGGGCATGGCGACAAGCACGCGCGACTGCCCGCCGATCGAAAAGCTGGTCGAGATGACGGCGGCCAATTTCCTCGAACTCACCCGCGCCGCGCCGCCCTCAACCCTCAACCAGCCGGCTTGAGCAATAAAAAAGGCGGCCCGAGCCGCCTTTCCGTATTCCCGATTGAAGAAATCGCTCAGGCCGCGTCGGCGTTCGCCGCGACGGTCTCGGCATGGCGGGCCTTGTCAGCCTTGCCCTTGGCATCGACATCGCGATCGACGAACTCGATCACCGCCATCGGCGCGGCATCGCCGTAGCGGAAGCCAGCCTTCATGATGCGGAGATAGCCGCCGTTGCGCGCCCCATAGCGCTTGGCGATGACGTCGAACAGCTTGCGCACGACTTCCTCGCTGCGGATCTGCGCGATCGCCTGGCGGCGGGCGTGCAGGTCGCCGCGCTTGCCGAGGGTGACGAGCTTCTCGACGATCGGACGCAGGTCCTTCGCCTTCGGCAGCGTCGTCATGATCTGCTCATGGGTGATCAGCGCCTGCGCCATGTTCGCGAACATCGCCTTGCGATGGGACGCGGTGCGCGAAAAACGGCGGCCACGGAAACCGTGATGCATGTTGGCTCTCCTTTTTCTGACGCCCGCCGTGCCACGGAACGGGCGACCTCAATGGGGCCGGGGCAATCCCGTCCCGAAGCCGGGGCGCCGAGGCGCCCCGCGCAAATCAGTAGTGTTCCTCGAAGCGCTTGGCGAGGTCTTCGATGTTCTCCGGCGGCCAGCCCTGCACTTCCATGCCGAGGTGGAGGCCCATCTGCGCCAGCACTTCCTTGATCTCGTTGAGCGACTTGCGGCCGAAGTTCGGCGTGCGCAGCATTTCGCTCTCGGTCTTCTGGATGAGGTCGCCGATGTAGACGATGTTGTCGTTCTTGAGGCAGTTGGCCGAGCGAACCGAGAGTTCGAGTTCGTCCACCTTCTTGAGCAGCGCCGGGTTGAAGGCGAGATCGGGGATCGCGGCCTGGGTCTCGGGCTTCTTCGGCTCCTCGAAGTTGAGGAAGATTTCGAGCTGGTCCTGCAGGATGCGCGCCGAATAGGCGAGCGCGTCTTCCGGCGTCACCGAACCATCGGTCTCGATGGTCATGGTCAGCTTGTCGTAGTCAAGAATCTGGCCGGAACGGGTGTTCTCGACGCGGTACGAAACCTTGCGCACCGGCGAGAACAGGCTGTCGATCGGAATGAGGCCGATGGCGGCGTCTTCCGAGCGGTTACGGTCGGCCGGGACATAGCCCTTGCCGGTCGAGACATGGAGTTCCATGCGCAGCTCGGCGCCGTCGTCGAGGGTGCAGATCTCGAGTTCCGGGTTGAGAACCTCGATGTCGCCCGTCACTTGGATGTCGCCGGCGGTGACGACGCCCGGGCCCTGCTTGCGGAGTGTGAGGCGCTTCACGCCCTCGCCCTGCATCTTGAGCGCCACGTCCTTGATGTTGAGGACGATATCGGTCACGTCCTCGCGGACGCCGGCGATCGACGAGAACTCGTGCAGCACGCCATCGATATGGATGGCGGTGACGGCGGCACCCTGAAGCGAGGACAGGAGGATACGGCGAAGCGAGTTGCCGAGGGTCATGCCGAAGCCGCGCTCGAGCGGTTCGGCCACGACGGTGGCGACGCGGCTGGCATCATCGCCCGGGATCACTTCGAGCTTGGACGGCTTGATCAGGTCCTGCCAATTCTTCTGGATCACGATTTTTTATCCTTGAAACGGCAATCGGGCGCCGCGCCCATCGCGGTGCCCGTCGTCAGAACGCGCCTGAAAACGCGTTCGAAAAATCAGACGCGGCGGCGCTTGCGCGGGCGGCAGCCGTTGTGCGGGATCGGCGTCACGTCGCGGATCGAGGTCACGGTGAAGCCCGCAGCCTGAAGCGCGCGAAGCGCCGACTCGCGACCCGAACCCGGCCCCGAAACCTCGACTTCGAGCGTGCGCATGCCATGCTCGGAAGCCTTGCGGGCGGCATCTTCCGCCGCGACCTGCGCCGCATACGGGGTCGACTTCTTGGAGCCCTTGAACCCCATCATGCCGGCGGACGACCACGAGATGGCGTTGCCCTGGGCATCGGTGATGGTGATCATCGTGTTGTTGAACGAGGCATTCACATGCGCCACGCCAGAAACGATGTTCTTGCGTTCACGGCGGCGAATACGTTGAGCTTCCTTGGCCATATCGACTTGAGCTTTCGTCTCTCGAAACGGGAGCGGCGCGCGGGCGCCGCGGAATTACTTCTTCTTGCCGGCAATCGGCTTCGGCTTACCCTTGCGGGTGCGCGCATTGGTGTGCGTGCGCTGACCACGAACCGGGAGGCCGCGACGATGGCGCAGGCCGCGGTAGCAGCCGAGGTCCATCAGGCGCTTGATGTTCATCGCGGTTTCGCGGCGCAGGTCGCCCTCGACCTGATAGTCGCGATCGATCGTCTCGCGGATCTGAAGGACTTCAGCGTCCGTCAGCTCGTTGACGCGGCGCGTCAGCGGAATGCCGACCTTCTCGCATATCTCAACGGCATTCACCGGACCGATGCCGTGAATGTAGCGCAGCGCGATGCAAACGCGCTTCGAGGTCGGAATGTTCACGCCCGCGATACGAGCCACTGCACTTCTCCTTAGCTGTCGACCCCGGAGGGCCGCCGCGCGACCCGAAGTTCCGCATCGGGAACCGTCAGCCGCCCAAAATTCCGTCTTCCGACCGGTTTTCCGCCAGGCACGCCCGCGCCCGAAGGGTAAAACATAAAAGCGCGCGAGTTTCCCCGCGCGGTCTGCCTCGTCGGTAGGGGTTGCGGATAGACGAGAACAACGCCCCCCGTCAAGCCCCAATCAACGCTTTTATAAGGGAATCGCCGGGCGACTTCCTTATGGCCGCATCCGCCCGCCAAGTGGCCACCGGTTGGCGGAAAGCAGCGGATGCGAGTTGAACTCAACCGCCCAGCACCTTGTCGATGGCCGCGGCGACTTCGGCGATCGGCTTCATGCCGTCGATCCGCGAGAGCTGGCCACGGCCTTCGTAGAACGGCGTCACCGCCGCCGTGTCGCGATTGTAGGCCGCGAGCCGCGTCTTGAAGACTTCCGGGTCATCGTCCTTGCGCACCGGCTGGCCGGCGGCCTTGGCATCTTCGGCGCGCTTGACGATGCGGCCGACAAGGGCGTTCTGATCGACTTCAAGTTCGATCACGGCGTCGAGCTTGAGATGCTGGTCAGCGAGAAGCTTTTCGAGCGCCTCTGCCTGCGCCACCGTGCGCGGGAAACCGTCGAGAATAAAGCCCTTGGCGGCATCGGCCTCGGCGATCCGGTCCTTGATGATGCCGATCACGATCTCGTCCGAGACGAGCCCGCCCGATTCCATCACCGCCTTCGCCTTGAGGCCGATCGGCGTTCCGTTCGCGACCGCCGCCCGCAACATGTCACCGGTGGAAAGCTGGACGATGCCATGCTTCTCCACGAGCCGTGTCGCCTGCGTTCCCTTGCCCGCGCCGGGCGGTCCGAGCAGAATCAGCCTCATCGTTTACTCCCCCTGAGCTTGGCCTTCTTGACGAGGCCCTCATACTGGTGCGCGAGCAGATAGCCGTGCACCTGGGCCACCGTATCCATCGTAACCGAAACCACGATCAGGATGGAGGTGCCCCCGAAGTAGAACGGAAGAGCGGCGGCCGAAATTAGAAATTCGGGTAACAGGCAGATGACGGTCAGGTAAGCCGCGCCGATCACCGTGATGCGCGAGAGCACCTGGTCGATGTATTGCGCCGTCTTCTCGCCGGGCCGGATGCCCGGAATGAACCCGCCATGCTTCTTGAGGTTGTCCGCCGTCTCGGTGGGGTTGAAGACGATGGCGGTGTAGAAGAACGCGAAGAAGATGATCAGCGCTGCGTAAAGCAGCATATAGAGCGGCCGGCCATGCCCGAGATAGGTGTTCATGGTCTGGAGCCACTGCGGCCCGCCCTGTTGGGCAAAACTGGCAATCGTCGTCGGCATCAGCAGCAGCGACGAGGCGAAGATCGGCGGGATAACACCCGAGGTATTGAGCTTCAGCGGCAGGAACGACGTCTGCCCCTCGTAGACCTTGTTACCCATCTGCCGCTTCGGATAGTTGATCAGCAGCCGGCGCTGGGCCCGTTCCATGAAGACGATGAACGCCACGACCAGCACCGCCATGATCAGGACGGCGACGATCAGGCCGGACGAGAGCGCCCCCTGCCGGCTGAGTTCGAGCGTGCCGGCGATCGCCGACGGCAGCTCCGCGACGATACCCGCGAAGATGATCAGCGAGGTGCCGTTGCCGATGCCGCGGCTGGTGATCTGCTCGCCGAGCCACATCAGGAACAGCGTGCCGCCCGTCAGGGTGATGACGGTCGAGAGCAGGAAGAACGGACCCGGGTTCTGCACGATCGAGCCCGAGGTCTGCAGGCCCATCGCGATGCCGTAGCTCTGGAACAGGGCCAGCAGCACGGTGAGATAGCGCGTGTACTGGTTGATCTGGCGACGTCCGGCCTCGCCTTCCTTCTTGAGCGCTTCGAGCGTCGGCGAAACAGTCGTCATCAGCTGGATGATGATCGAGGCCGAGATATACGGCATGATGTTGAGCGCGAAGATCGCAAGACGCCCCACCGCACCGCCGGAGAACATGTTGAACAGGCCCAGCACGCCTTGCGACTGCTGCTTGAACACATCCGCCAGCGCTTCCGGATTGATGCCGGGCAGCGGAATATAGGTGCCGAGGCGGTAGACGATCAGCGCACCGAGCGTGAACCAGATACGCTTTTTCAGCTCCTCGGCTTTCGCCAGAGCGCCGAAATTCAGGTTTGCCGCAAGCTGTTCTGCTGCCGATGCCATGTCAGACCCTGTCTCCGTCCCTGCCCGTGCACCCCGAAGGTAACGGCCGTGGCTTGATGGGAACGATCAGCGGGGCTCCGCCGGAGAATGCGGGCGCATGGGATGGCCTGCGCTCAGGAACCGGCGAAAGAGCTGTCGTTCTTCCGTCGAAATAAGATCGGCGCCGGAGTTTGTCACCCCGGCGCCGGAAGTTTCGTCAGGCGGTCGCTTCCGCCAGCAGCTTCACGGAGCCGCCGGCCTTTTCGATCGCGGCCACCGCGCTCTTCGAGGCGCGGAACACCTCGAACGCGAGCTTGGCCTTGAGTTCACCAACGCCGAGGATCTTGACGCCGTCGCGCGGCTTCGAGCACACGCCCGCCGCCACCAGCGCCTCGACCGTCACGGTCGCGCCCTTGTCGAGCTTGCCGGCATCGACGGCTTCCTGGATCCGGCCGAGATTGACCTCGTTGAGGTCCTTCGCGCCGATATTGTTGAAGCCGCGCTTCGGCAGGCGACGATGCAGCGGCATCTGGCCGCCCTCGAAGCCCTTGACGGCGACGCCGGTGCGGGCCTTCTGGCCTTTCACGCCACGTCCGCCGGTCTTGCCCTTGCCGGAGCCGATGCCACGGCCGACGCGCATGCGGGCCTTGGTCGCGCCTTCGTTGTCACGGAGGTCGGTAAGCTTCATGTCCCCCTCCTTATTCTTCGACGATGCGGACCATGTGCGCGACCTTCGCGATCATCCCCCGGGTCGAGGGATTGTCGGGAAGCGTCGAGCGACGGCCGATCTTGTTGAGCTTGAGGCCGATCAGGGTCGCGCGCTGATCCTTCGGACGACGGATCGGCGAGGCGTACTGCTCGACAGTGACGGTTTTCGCGGGAGCTTTTGCCATGGTTCAGCCCTCACGCATCGACGGCTTCGCCCCCGTCGACATCGCGACGGCGGGACTGGAGCACGGAGACCTTGAGGCCGCGGCGCGCCGCAACCGTGCGCGGCGAATCTTCGGCCTTGAGGGCATCGAAGGTGGCGCGCACCATGTTGTAGGGGTTCGACGAACCCAGCGACTTGGCGACGACGTCGTGCATGCCGAGGCATTCGAACACGGCGCGCATCGGGCCGCCGGCGATGATGCCGGTACCGGCCGGGGCGGCGCGGAGGAACACCTTGCCGGCGCCGTGGCGGCCCGGCACGTCATGATGAAGCGTGCGGCCGTCGCGCAGCGGCACGCGGATCAGCGCGCGCTTGGCGCTCTCCGTGGCCTTGCGGATCGCTTCCGGCACTTCGCGGGCCTTGCCGTGGCCGAAGCCGACGCGGCCCTTCTGGTCGCCGACAACCACGAGCGCGGCGAACGCCATGCGGCGGCCGCCCTTCACGGTCTTGGCGACACGGTTGATGTGGACGAGGCGATCGACGAATTCGCTGTCGCGCTCTTCACGCTGGTCGCGGTCGCGACGCTCACGGCCTTCCCGGCCGCGGCCGGAGCCGCCTTCACGTTCTGCTGCCATTTCTCTTTCCTTACTTGCGCAAGAGGCCGAAGCCCCTCGCTCGCTTGGTCGTTCGCACGGGAAAACCGTTTGGACAGAACTCCCTGTACAAACTTGTTAAAGCGGGATCAGAAGTCGAGCCCGCCCTCGCGCGCACCTTCGGCCAGAGCCTTGACGCGCCCGTGATAGATGTACTGCCCGCGGTCGAACACGACGGCCTTGATGCCGGCCTTGATCGCGCGCTCGGCGACGAGCTTGCCGACGGTCTTCGCCGCCTCGACATCCGCGCCGGTCTTGAGCTTGCCCTTGAGATCCTTCTCGACCGTCGAGGCCGCGACAACCGTCACGCCCTTCGCATCGTCGATGATCTGGGCATAGATCTGCTTGGAGGACCGGAAGACCGAGAGACGCGGACGACCGTTGGCCGCCGAGCGGATCTGGGCGCGGACACGCGCCTTGCGGCGCTCGTTCGTGGTAAGATGTGCCATGATGGGTCCGCCTTACTTCTTCTTGCCTTCCTTGCGGAAGATGAACTCGCCCTCGTACTTGACGCCCTTGCCCTTGAAGGGTTCGGGGCCACGCCAGGCGCGGATCTCCGCGGCGACCTGACCGACCTGCTGCCGGTCGATGCCCGAAACGACGATTTCCGTCGGCTTCGGGGTCACGACCGTGATCCCGGTCGGGATCGGGAACAGAACCGGATGCGAATAGCCGAGCGAGAGGTTGAGGTTCTTGCCCTCGACCGCCGCGCGGTAGCCGACGCCGTTGATCTCGAGCTTCTTCTCGAAGCCCTTGGTCACGCCGACGACGATGTTGTTGATGCGGGCGCGCGAGGTGCCCCAGAGCGCGCGGGCGCGCTTGGTCTGGGTACGCGGATCGACCATGATCGCGTTGTTCTCGAGCTTGACCGAAACATCGTCGGGAACGACGAAGCTCAGTTCACCTTTCGGACCCTTGACCGAGACCGTCTGGCCATCGACCTTGGGGGTAGCGCCGGCCGGGATTTCGACCGGCTTCTTGCCGACTTTCGACATGGAAACCTCCTCTCCCGGTTCGCTTAGAAGACAGTGCAGAGCAATTCGCCGCCGACATTCTTGTCGCGGGCGTCATGATCGGCCATCACGCCCGACGGCGTGGAGACGATCGTGATGCCGAGGCCATTGGCCACGCGCGGCAGGGAGTCGACCGGCGAATAGACGCGGCGGCCAGGCTTCGAGATGCGCTTGATCTCGCGGATCGCCGGAGCGCCCTCGAAATACTTCAGCTCGATATCGAATTCGGTCCGGCCGTTGTCGAACTGCGTCTCGGAGTAGCCGCGGATATAGCCCTCGGCCTTGAGAACATCGAGAACACGCGCGCGGAGCTTGGAGCCCGGCGTCGAAACGCGGGACTTCTTGCGCATCTGCGCGTTGCGGATACGGGTGAGCATATCGCCCAGAGGATCATTCATCGACATGGATGCGCCCCCTTACCAGCTGGACTTGACGAGGCCCGGAACGAGCCCCTTGTTGCCGAGTTCGCGCAGCGCGATACGGCTCATCTTGAACTTGCGGTACACGGCGCGCGAACGGCCCGAAACCTCGCAACGGAGGCGGACACGGTTCCCGGCCGAATTGCGCGGCAGTTCGGCGAGCTTCAGGGTCGCGGCGATGCGCTCCTCGAAAGCGACGTCCTTGTTCATAATGGTCGCCTTCAGAGCAGCCCGCTTCTCGGCATATTGCTTCACAAGCTTCTGCCGGCGGTTGTTCTTTTCGACCATGCCTTTTTTGGCCATCTATTTCACTCCTGGTTTCCGCGTCTAAGCGAAAGGGCTGACCCTGGCTTACTGCCGGAACGGGAAGTTGAACAATTTGAGGAGAGCACGGGCTTCCTCATCGGTTTTCGCGGTGGTGCAGACGATCACGTCCATGCCCCAGATCTGATCAACCTTGTCGTAGTTGATCTCCGGGAACACGATGTGCTCCTTGATGCCCATCGCGTAGTTGCCGCGCCCGTCGAAGGACTTGCCGTTGAGGCCGCGGAAGTCGCGAACGCGCGGCAGCGCGATCGTGATGAGACGGTCGAGAAATTCGTACATGCGCGCCTGGCGCAGCGTCACCTTGGCGCCAATCGGCATGTTCTCACGCAGCTTGAACTGCGCGATCGCCTTGCGGGCACGGGTGATGACCGGCTTCTGGCCGGCGATCGCCGCGAGGTCGGCCGCCGCGACGGTGGCCTTCTTGGAATCGCCCGTCGACTCGCCGACGCCCATGTTCAGGACGATCTTCTCGATCCGCGGGATTTCCATGACGTTCTTGTAGCCGAACTGCTCCTGCATCTTCGGCACGACGACGTCGCGGTAGTACTTCTTGAGCCGGGGCTCGTAATTGGTGACATCAAGCATCGATCAGATCCCCCGAACGCTTGGCAAAGCGGACCTTGCGGCCATCCTCGAGCGTCTTGAACCCGACGCGGCTCGGCTTGCCGTCCTTGGGGTCGGCGATCGCGAGGTTGGAAAGGTCGATCGTGCCTTCCTTCGAGATGATGCCGCCCTGCTGGTTCTGGGTCTGGCGCTGATGCTTCTTGATCATCGCCACACCGCGCACGACAGCACGGCCCTCGGCCGGACGGACTTCGAGCACTTCGCCCGACTTGCCCTTGTCACGGCCCGAAATGACGACAACGCGGTCGCCCTTCTTGATTTTCGCAGCCATTACAGCACCTCCGGCGCGAGCGAGATGATCTTCATATGCTGGCGGGCGCGCAGTTCGCGCGGCACCGGCCCGAAGATACGGGTGCCGATCGGCTCTTTCTGGTTGTTGATCAGAACGGCCGCGTTCGAATCGAAGCGGATCACCGAGCCATCGGCGCGCTTGATATCCTTGGCCGTGCGCACGACGACCGCCTTCATGACGTCGCCCTTCTTCACGCGGCCTTTCGGAATCGCTTCCTTGATCGACACCACGATGATGTCGCCGACGCCGGCATACTTCCGCTTCGAGCCGCCGAGCACCTTGATGCACATGACGCGGCGCGCGCCGGAATTATCGGCAACGTCGAGATTGGTTTGCATCTGGATCATGAGATGATCCTTCCTTTCCTTCAGATCGGTTTCCGGCAGCTAGGCCCCGGACTACGCCTGACGAGGGAGCGCAAAACGCCCCCTCCCCCTGAAGCCTTGCAGCTTCATGTTCTTCAATCGCTATCGCGAAGCGCGAAGCCCTAGACGCTTCACGCCCAAAGCACAAGAGCGAAATTACGCCTTCTGCTCGCCCGCCAGGACAACCCAGCGCTTGAGCTTCGACATCGGACGGGTCTCCTCGATGAAAACCTCGTCCCCCACCTTGCAGGCATTCGCCTCATCGTGGGCATGGTAGTTCTTGGTCCGGCGGACCGTCTTCTTCAGAAGCGGGTGGGTGAAGCGGCGCTCCACCTTGACCACGACCGTCTTGTTCTGGACATCGCTGACGACGACGCCCTGGAGAACGCGCTTCGGCATTTCTTTCTCCTCAGCCCTTCGCCGCGGCGGCGAGTTTGGAACGCTGGATAGTCTTGACGCGCGCGACGTCGCGGCGGACTTCGCGAACGCGGGCCATGTTTTCAAGCTGGCCCGTCGCACGCTGGAAGCGCAGGTTGAACTGCTCCTTCTTCAGCTTGACGAGCTCATCCTGAAGCTGGTCGACCGTCATCACGCGAAGGTCGGAAAGACGCTGGTTGGCTTTCATCTCGTCCTCCCCTTACTCGACAATGCGCTGCACGAAGCGCGTCTTCATCGGCAGCTTGGCCGCCGCGAGCATCAGCGCTTCACGCGCCAGCTCGACATCGACACCGCCGATCTCGAACATGATGCGGCCCGGACGGATCTTGGCCATCCAGAATTCCGGCGAGCCCTTGCCCGAGCCCATGCGGACTTCGGCCGGCTTCTTCGACACCGGAACATCCGGGAACACGCGGATCCAGACGCGGCCGGCGCGCTTCATGTGACGGGTCATCGCGCGGCGGGCCGCCTCGATCTGACGCGCGGTGATGCGCTCCGGGTCCATCGCCTTGAGGCCGAACTCGCCGAAGGCCAGTTCGAAACCGCCCTTGGCGACGCCCTTCACGCGGCCTTTGAACTGCTTACGAAACTTCGTACGCTTGGGTTGCAACATGGTTCAATCTCCTCACGCCGCTTCCGGCGCGCGGCGGCCCTGCGAACGCTGATCCGAACCTTCGGCGCGCTTGTCCTGCGCCATCGGATCGTGCTCGAGGATCTCACCCTTGAAAATCCAGACCTTGATGCCGCAGGTGCCATAGGCCGTGTGGGCCGTGGCGACACCGTAATCGACATCGGCGCGCAGCGTATGCAGCGGCACGCGGCCTTCGCGATACCACTCGACGCGGGCGATCTCCGCACCGCCGAGACGGCCCGCCGCCACGATCTTGATGCCTTCGGCGCCAAGACGCATCGCGGACTGAACAGCGCGCTTCATCGCACGGCGGAACGCCACGCGGCGCTCGAGCTGCTGGGCGATCGAATCGGCCACCAGCGTCGCATCGACTTCCGGCTTGCGGACTTCGACGATGTTCAGCGCCACTTCGCTCTTGGTCATCGCCGAGATCTGCTTGCGCAGCTTGTCAATGTCGGCGCCCTTCTTGCCGATCACCACGCCCGGGCGGGCGGAGTGGATCGTCACGCGGCACTTCTTGTGCGGACGCTCGACGATGATCTTCGAGACGGCCGCCTGTTTGAGGAGCTTCATCAGCTCTTCGCGGATCTTGAAGTCCTCGTGCAGCATCGGGCCGTATTCGGCCGAATTTGCATACCAGCGGCTGTCCCAGGTGCGGTTGATGCCGAGGCGCAGACCGATCGGATTGACTTTCTGGCCCATGACTTATTCCTCACCCTTCTGACGGACGACGATGGTGATGTTCGAGAACGGCTTCGTCACGCGTCCCGTGCGGCCGCGGCCGTGGAACTGGATGCGCTTCATCACGATCGACTTGCCGACAAAGGCCTGGCTCACCACCAGCTCGTCGATGTCGAGATCATGATTGTTCTCGGCATTGGCGATCGCGCTCTCGAGGCACTTCTTCACATCCTTGGCGATGCGCTTCTGGCTGAACTCGAGATCGGCGAGCGCCGTCTGCACCTTCTTGCCGCGGATGAGCTGGGCGACGAGGTTGAGCTTGCGGGGGCTGATGCGGAGATTCCGCACAACCGCCTTGGCTTCGGTATCAGCCTCGCGCCGGATATTGGCAACCTGGCCCATGTTACTTCCTCTTCGCCTTCTTGTCGGCGGCATGACCGTAGTAGGTCCGGGTCGGCGCGAACTCGCCGAACTTCATGCCCACCATCTCTTCCGAGACGTTCACCGGGACGTGCTTGGCGCCGTTGTAGACGCCGAAGGTCAACCCCACGAACTGCGGGAGGATCGTGGAGCGGCGGCTCCAGATCTTGATGACATCGTTGCGGCCAGAGGCACGAGCGGCCTCTGCCTTCTTCAGAAGGTATCCGTCGACGAACGGACCTTTCCAAACTGAACGCGGCATGAGCCTCTCCTTACTTCTTGCGAGCGTGGCGCGACGACACGATGAACCGGTCGGTGCGCTTGTTCGAACGCGTCTTCTTGCCCTTGGTCGGCTTGCCCCACGGCGTGACCGGGTTGCGGCCGCCCGACGTGCGGCCTTCACCACCGCCGTGCGGATGGTCGACCGGGTTCATGGCAACGCCGCGGTTATGCGGGCGGAAACCGAGCCAACGGTTGCGACCGGCCTTGCCGAGCGAGATGTTCATGTGGTCCGGGTTCGATACCGCGCCAATCGTGGCGAAGCACTGGCCCGAGACAAGACGCTGCTCGCCCGAGTTGAGACGCAGGATGACGTAGCCCTGGTCGCGGCCGACGATCTGGGCATAGGTGCCCGCCGAACGCGCGATCTGGCCGCCCTTGCCGATCTTGATCTCCACGTTGTGGACGATCGTGCCGACCGGGATATTGGCCACAGGCATCGCGTTGCCCGGCTTGATGTCGACGCTCTCGCCGGCGACCACGCTGTCGCCGACATTCAGGCGCTGCGGCGCCAGGATGTAGCTCTGCGTGCCGTCCTCGTACTTGACGAGGGCGATGAACGAGGTGCGGTTCGGATCATATTCGAGCCGCTCGACGACCGCCGCCATGCCCAGCTTGCCGCGCCGCTTGAAATCGACGAGGCGATAGGCCTGCTTGTGGCCGCCGCCGCGGAAGCGGACGGTGACGCGGCCGAGGTTGTTGCGGCCGCCCTTCGACGACTGCCCCTCGGTCAGGCCCTTGACCGGCTTGCCCTTGTAGAGGTCCGAGCGATCCACCAGCACGAGCTGGCGCATCGACGGGGTGACGGGATTGTATTGCTTCAGTGCCATTTCAGTCTCTCCCGTCTCACAGTCCGGTCGTGACGTCGATGGTGTGGCCCTCGGCGAGGGTCACGACCGCCTTCTTGACGTCCGACTGCTGGCCGACGGTGCCGCGGAAGCGCTTCACCTTGCCCTTGCGGACGAGGGTGTTGACGCTTTCGACCTTCACGTCGAACAGCTTCTCGACAGCCTGCTTGATCTGCGGCTTGGTCGCGGTCTTGGCGACCTTGAAAACGACCTTGTTGTGCTCGGAGAGCGCGGTCGCCTTCTCGGTGATCACCGGCGAAAGGATGACGTCGAACAGCTTCGGATCGATGCTCATGGTTCTCTCCTTAGCCCGCCAGACGCGCGTTGAGCGCATCGATCGCCGCCGTGGTCAGCACGAGCTTCTCGCGGCGCAGGATGTCATAGACGTTGATGCCCTGAACCGGCAGCACGTCGATGTTCGGAATGGCGCGCGAAGCCAGGACGAAGTTGTCCTGCAGCGCCTCGCCGCCGATGATCAGCGCGTTGGCGAGACCGAGCTTGCCGAAGGTGGCCTTCAGGTCCTTGGTCTTGGGCGTATCGATCTCGGCCTTGTCGAGCACGATGATCTCGCCGCCCTTGGCCTTGGCCGACAGCGCGAGCTTCAGCGCCAGCTGACGCACCTTCTTCGGCAGATCATGCGCATGGGAGCGCGCGATCGGGCCGAAGGCGCGACCACCGCCCCGGAACTGCGGCGCCTTGGCCGAGCCGTGACGGGCGTTGCCGGTGCCCTTCTGCTTGAAGAGCTTCTTGGTGGTGCGGTTGATGGTCGACCGCTCCTGCGCCTGATGCGTGCCGGCCTGGCGCTTGGCCAGCTGGTAGCGCACCATGCGGTGAAGGATGTCCGCGCGCGGCTCGAGCCCGAACAGGGCCTCCGCCAGCTCGACGGTGCCGGCTTCCTTGCCGGCCAAAGTGGTGATCGCGAGTTTCATCGCTCTCAGGCCTCCGTCTTTTCTTCGGCCGAAGCAGGCGCTTCATTGCCGAGGCGGAACTTGCCGGGAACCGGCGCATCCTTGTGAACAGGCTTCTTGATCGCGTCGCGAACGGTGATCCAGCCGCCCTTGACACCCGGAACCGCACCCTCGACGAGGATGAGGCCACGTTCGGCGTCCGTGCGGACAACCTTGAGGTTCAGCGTGGTGACGCGCTCGACACCGAGATGGCCCGGCATCTTCTTGTTCTTGAAGGTCTTGCCCGGGTCCTGACGGCCGCCGGTCGAACCGATCGAGCGGTGCGAGACCGAAACGCCGTGGGTGGCGCGCAGACCGCCGAAGTTCCAGCGCTTCATACCGCCCGCGAAACCCTTACCGGTCGTGGTGCCGGTAACGTCCACAAACTGGCCCGGAACGAAGTGATCGGCGGTGATTTCGGCGCCGACGGGGATCAGGCCCTTGTCGTCCACGCGGAACTCGACGAGCTTCATGCGCGGCTCGACCTTGGCGACCGCGAAGCGCTCGCGCTCGGCCTTCGAGACGTTCTTCGGCTTGGCCTTGCCAGCGCCCAGCTGAACAGCGACGTAACCGTCGCGCTCGGTCGTGCGATGGGCGACCACCTGGCAGCCATCCAGCTTCAGAACCGTGACAGGGACATGTTCCCCGCCATCATTGAAGACCCGGGTCATGCCGAGCTTCTGTGCAATTACCCCTGACCTCATGGGCGATTTTCCTTATTCCAGAGGAGGTCCAAAAATTCCGGGCGCTTTTGGCGCTCAGAGACGGATTTCGACGTCGACACCAGCGGCGAGGTCGAGCTTCATCAGCGCGTCCACGGTCTGCGGGGTCGGGTCGACGATATCGAGCACGCGCTTGTGCGTGCGGATCTCGAACTGCTCGCGGCTCTTCTTGTCGACGTGCGGCGAGCGGTTCACGGTGAACTTCTCGATCCGCGTCGGAAGCGGAATCGGGCCGCGAACCTGCGCGCCCGTGCGCTTCGCCGTCGAAACGATCTCGCGCGTCGAGGTATCGAGCACGCGGTGATCGAAGGCCTTGAGGCGGATGCGGATGGTCTGTCCGTTCATCGCATTATTCCCTGGCTCTTGCCATGCTCCCCTCTCGGGAAGCGGTGATGGAAGGTCGCCCTTCCGTTTCATTCTTCAAAAAGCGAAGGCGCACCGCCGTAGGCTGGCGGCGCGCCGTTCGGATTCAGGCTCAATCCTGGATGGAAGCGACGACGCCGGCGCCGACGGTACGGCCACCTTCGCGGATCGCGAAGCGCAGCTTCTCTT
>Ga0102832_1000365_pt1 | contig 87272 bp, 78 predicted proteins | sample EBPBio282013_DNA_FD_88942 | JGI IMG/M metagenome (GOLD analysis project Ga0102832, IMG submission 88942) | Wastewater treatment Type I Accumulibacter community from EBPR Bioreactor in Madison, WI, USA - Reactor 2_5/28/2013_ DNA (Illumina Assembly) | ecosystem: Engineered > Bioreactor > EBPR >...
AAGCGCATGTTCATGGCCATGAAGCGCGAAGTCCTTCGGCTCGGCGGCTACCGGCAAGAGTTCTTCATCACCCAGACCCCGCACCTCGCAACGATGGCCAATGCAATCATCGACCTCGACGCCATGCAGGCCGAGCCGCGAGCGGGCATCGATGCTGCTCATCGGTGACACGAACTACTCGGGTTCACGGTAGCACCTCACTGCCATATGTTCGACTCCGCCGGGGACGGCTTCCCCGGAAGGAGACCCTCATGGAAGAGTTGTTTGTGCGCCCGCGCGCACTGATGCGGATGCGCGAAGGCCCGCTGGGCGTGTGCGTCGATACCTTCATCGACTCATTGGCAGCCAAGGGCTATAGCCGCGACTCCCGACGCCGCGCCGCATGGTTGGTTGGAGACTTCAGCCGGTGGTTGGACGGACGCGGCTTTGCTGCCGCGGCAGTAGCCGAAGACTTGGTCAATGCCTTCTTGCGAGGCCGCAGGCGCCGTCGCGCCCCGAGGGCCGAAGACCGTTCGACGCTGCTGCGGCTGCTCGCGCATCTCGCGGCAAAGGGCATCATCTGCAAACCCTCACCTGAGCGCACTCCAACTGCGGTTGAGCAGATCGAGGCCGAGTATGTCGACTACATGCGCCACGAGCGCAATCTGGCACCCGCAACCATTCACTCCAATCGGATCACGGCCAGGAATCTGTTGACGTTCCTCTTCGCCGATGGACTATTGGCGTTCAACACCGTTACGGCGCGGGACGTCATCGCCCACGTCAGGCTGGCGACGAAGACGTGCCGTCCGAACTCTGCATGCAGAGTCGTCGGTGGAGTTCGGGCCTTCCTACGGTTCGCGCTTTACCGCGGCTGGCTCGACACCGATTTGTCTGCGCATATACCGGCGCCGGCTGTTTGGTCGCAGTCATCGATTCCCCGCTCGCTCCAGGACGATCAGGTTCTGCGCACCCTCGCTCAATGCGATCGGTCTACACCGAGTGGGTGTCGTGACTACGCGGTCATCCTCTTACTTGCGCGGCTCGGGCTGCGAGCTGGCGAGGTGGTAGCACTACAACTAGAGGACATCGACTGGCACGCCGGCGAATTACTGGTTCGCAATGGACAAACCCGAGTCGATCGCCTCCCGCTTCCATACGAAGTGGGCCAAGCGCTGGCGCAATACTTGAGCGAGGCTCGACCACGCTGTTCCTCCCGGCAGGTCTTCCTCCGAGCACAGGCGCCGATGGAGGGGTTCTCCAGCGGAACTGCTGTTGCAGCGATCGTCCGCCGCGCGCTTGAGCGCGCCGGTGTCGATGCGCCGAGCAAGGGAGCCCATGTGCTCCGTCATACGTTGGCCACACGACTGCTGCGCGAGGGGTCGTCACTGCCCGAAATCGGCGAAGTACTGCGTCACCGCCAGCAGCAGACAACGACGATCTATGCGAAGGTGGACTTTGCCTCCCTGCGGGCCATCGCTCCTTCTTGGCCGGGAGGTGCGCAATGACGCCGCTGAGACGGGCCGCCACCGACTACCTTGCACTCCGGCGAGCGCTCGGGTTCAAGCTTCGGGCGAACGAAGATGCGCTGATCGAGTTCACGGACTTTCTCGACGGGCGCGGCGTCACGACCATCACGGCAGCCGCCGCCGTAGAGTGGGCCCTGAGCAAACCATCCACGCGTCCTGGCTTCGCCGCCGATCGGCTCCGTCGAATTCGCGGCTTCACGCTCCACCACCGGTTGCTTGACCCCGCCACGGAGGTCACCCCTGCCGACCTCCTTCCTTCACATCGACATCGGCGACAACCGTACCTGTACTCGGACGATGAGCTTGCTCGCTTGATGGCTTGCGCGTTGACGCTGCCTCCTACAGATGGCCTGCGAGGGGCGACCTACCACTGCCTCCTGGGGTTGATCAGCGTCACCGGGATGCGGCTCGGTGAGGCGATCCGTCTCGAGGTCGGCGATGTCGATCTCGACCAAGGCTTGCTGACCATTCGGCAGACGAAGTTCGGCAAATCTCGGCTGGCTCCGATTGCTGACTCGACCAGGTCGGCACTCGCGGAATACCGCGCGCACCGCGATCGCTTCGCCAAACGGTTGGCGCCGCCGCAGTTCTTCATCTCGGGTCGGCGGACGGCACTCGACCCGGGACACATCCATCGGACCTTCTATCAGTTGCTCGACCAGGCGGAGGTGCACGCCCCCGCGGGTGCTCCACGCCCTCGGTTGCATGACCTGCGCCACCGCTTTGCCATCCAAACGTTGCTGCGCTGGTACCGATCCGGCCAGGATGTCGAGCGCCACCTGCCGACCTTGTCAACCTTTCTGGGTCACGTGCGCATCGAGCACACCTACTGGTATCTCAGCGCCTGCCCCGAGTTGATGGGCCACGCGCTCGCCCGGTTCGAGCGTCACTGGGAGAAGCAGTCATGACGGCCGCGACTGGCAATCTCGCTGTGCTGCTGGAGGGGTTCTTCACCCGAAGACTCATGCAGCAGCGGCAGGCGAGCGCGCATACGATCGCGTCCTATCGTGACACCTTCCGCCTCTTCCTCCGGTTCGCCGAGAAGCGCCTCAAGGTTGCACCGAGCGCGCTGGCGTTGGAGCAACTCGACGCGCCGCTGATCGCGGCGTTCCTTGCCGACCTGGAGCACGAACGCGGCGTAGGTGCCAGAAGCCGGAACCTGCGGCAGAGCGCTATTCGGTCCTTCTTTCGGTACGCCGCCTTTGAATCGCCTGGACATGCGGGCCTGATCCAGCGCGTCCTGGCGATTCCCAGCAAGCGATGCACCCGCAAGCAGGTCTGCCACCTGACGCGCGAAGAGGTCGAAGCCCTACTTGCGGCACCCGATCGGACCACATGGTCGGGACGGCGTGACCATGTCCTGTTGTTGCTTGCGGTCCAGACCGGGCTGCGTCTGTCCGAGATAACCGGCCTACGAGCCGCCGATGTCAGGTTCGGCACGGGCGCCCACGTCCACGTGCTCGGCAAAGGACGCAAAGAGCGCTGCACGCCGCTGGCCAACCAGACACAGGTCGTGTTGCGGTCATGGATGAGCAGGGACTTAGGACCCGAGCCCGTCACACTGTTCCCGAGTGCCAGAGGCAGCCGCCTCAGCGCTGACGGCGTCCAGTACCTCGTGGCCAAGCACGTTGCCACAGCCGGCCGGGCCTGCCCATCCTTGACGCGCAAGCGCGTGACGCCACATGTGTTGCGTCACACCACGGCGGTGGAACTCCTTCAGGCTGGAGTCGACCGGTCGGTGATCGCGCTGTGGCTTGGCCACGAATCGCTGGAGACCACCCAGATTTACCTCGATGCCGATCTGACGTTGAAGGAGCGTGTGCTGGACAAGGTCGCGCCTCCCGGTGTGCAGGCCAGGCGCTATCGGCCGGAGGACAAGTTGATGGCGTTTCTCAGCGCGCTTTGAACCGGCGGCTTTCCGTCATCGGCTTGCCAGTGTTGCCGGCCGCCGCCGTATATGCAGGCGGCGGCCGTGCCGGCGGACCTCGACCAACCGTCCATGAGGGTTCCGGAGCAACCTTCTGGGATCGCTGGGACCGCAGGGCCCCGGCCTCGGCGATGGCCACGAAGGGCGTTGGCCGAACCCGCGCGAAGGACTGGTGTGTTCAGATCGCGATCGTTCGAGCGGCCACCCTGGCTGTACGAGCTCGACCCAATGCAGCCGCTCGGTCGCTCGCCAAGCCGTCGGTCAGGCCTTCGGTAGGTCACAAGGCACGACTCGAACCCAGGCCGCTGAACCCGTTGGGGCGAGCCCACCGTGAGCTACAGGTCGACCGGCGCCACTGGGACGGAGAGATTGTTCGCTGATTTCTGCGCGCACTGAAGCTCAGTCGGCGCTCGGCGACGCGGCTCCGGCCCGGTATTCGCCGGGGGTGCGGCCCGTCCAGCGCTTGAAGGCGTGGCGAAAGCTCGCCGCGTCGCTGAAACCCAGGGCGGCAGCAATGTCGTCGACCTCGAGGAACGAGGTCGACAGGTAGTCGACGGCCAAGGCTTGGCGCACGCTCGCCAGCAGTTCCTTGTAGGTCGTCCCCTCCTCGTCGAGCCGTCGCCGCAGCGTCCGGGCGGTGATACACAGCACCGCCGCGATCTCGTCGATGCCGGGAAAGCGGCCCGGTGTTCGCGTCAGTTCGGCATATACCCGGCGGCTCGTGCCCGAGTTCCACTTGTGGTCCTCCAACAACTTGGCGCAGGCTGCCGAGACCTGGGTCGCGGCGATGGGGTTCGCGAATTGGGGTGGCCGGTCCAGCCACTCGGCTGGGTAGTCCACTTGCGTGCGAGGCTGATCGAAGGTGACGGTGCATTCGAGCACGCGTTCCAACAGGCCGGCGTGCCTCGGACGCGGCAACGCGAAGCCCGCGCGCGCGGGCACGCACCAGGCGCCCATCACGTGCTTCGTGAGGCTGACGTGCGTGCCGAGCTGCATTTCCAGCAGCGCGCGAAACAGATCTCTATCGACGTCGGGTAGCGCGGCTTCGTCGAGCGTCGGGAGAACCCATGAGGCCACGTCGTGCTCCACCTCGAAGGCAATCCGCATGACCGGTGTGGCAAGTGCGTGATAGCGCACGGCGAGTTCGCAGGCACCGCGCATCGACTCGGCGCACGCCAACGCATAGCCGTACATGCCGTAGTCGGTGAGGCGCATCCCGCCCCCCACGAGTGCGGCCCATCCCGCCTTTGGCGACAGCCTGCCGGCGTTACGGCACACCACGAGGAACTGATGGACCGAGATCCGAGTGTGGGCACTCGAGGCTTCGGCCTGCGACAGACTGGAGCCGGCCAGCAGCAGCTTGGTGTCCACCCCCAGTTCACTCAGGGCGCGCATGACGGCGTGCACCTTGAACGGCGCGTACCGCTTTTCGTGTAGCGCAAGCGCCGTGTTCGGTCTCGGTGTCGTACTCATGACGTGTCCTTAAGTCGCACTGTCGCCTTCCGCATTCTCCACACGGAGAACCCGGGGCGGTTCAATCGGCTACCTCACGCCGCCGGTGGGCCTGAACCTGATCGTCGCCATTGCGGCCTTCAAGGTGGCCTTCGGCACCATCGTCAGGTCGGTGATCCCGTTCATCACCATCATGCTGATCTGGCTGGTGATCGTGATCGTCTACCCGACCCTGTCGCTGGGCTTGCTGGGCAGATGAACACCGACGCCGCGCTGCGCGAGCGCGCGGCGCGCGTCATCCCCGGCGGCCTGTGGGCCACACGCGCGCGCAGGGCCTGCCGGCCGGCTATCCGCAGTTCTTCTCGCACGCCGATGGCTGCCGGCTGTGGGATACCGACAGGCCGCGAGTACATCGACTTCATGTGCAGCTGGGGCCCGGTGATGCGGGGCCATCACGATGCCGACGTGGATGCCGCTGCCGCCGCCCAGGCACGTGCAGGCGATGTGATGAACGGCCCGGCCCCGGTGCTGGTGGACCTGGCCGAGTTCTTCACCGCCTTGGTCGCGCATGCCGACTGGGCGCTGTTCGCGAAGAACGGCACCGACGCGACGACGATTGGCGTGACCACCGCGCGCGCCGCGACGCGCAAGCGCAAGCTGCTGCTGGCGCGCGGCGCCTGCCACGGCGCGGCGCGCGCGCGAGGCCGCGGCGTCGATCTTCGTCACCGGCTCGTTCTGGTGCGGCGCCGTGGCCATGGCCTCGGCACTGGCCACCTTGCGCAAGCTGCAGGCGCTGGACGGCATCACCCACATGCAGGCGATGGGCCAGCGGCTGCGCAATGGCCTGGACGCGCAGGCGAGGGCCATAGCTTCGACATCCGCCAGAGTGGCCCGCCGCAGACCGGCGCATAGGATTCCCAAACGCTCCCTCGAAATCCCCGACGCGGGAGCCGAGGCCGGCCAGGCTCGCGGGCGAACTGGCCGACGCGTTGCACCAGCACCTGTTGGCGCAGCAGCGGGTGCGGCGCGGGATGAGGCGGGATGTGGTGATCACGCCTGTGGGGCAGCAGGCCCTGCGCTTCCGTTGCCGGCGCCGTGAGGCGGCGCGGCGCCTACCCCGCGTGCGCGCGCAGCCAGGCCACGATGTCGGCGGTGACCTCGTCGCGGTTGGTCTCGTTCAGGATTTCGTGGCGGCCACCCGGGTACAGCTTCACCGTCACATCGGCCAGGCCGGCATCGTGGTAGCGCTGGCCCAGCAACTGGATCAGCGCGCCGCCGCCGGCCAGCGGGTCGGCGTCGCCCGACGCGATCAGCACCGGCAGGTCACGGCGGATGCCGGCCAGCCGCACCGGGTCGGCCACCCGGGATGCGGGTTCGAACAGGGCGGGAATCACATCGGCCGGCACGTCCCAGCCGCACCAGGGGTTCGCCACGTAGGCGTCCACCTCGGCGGGGTCGCGGGACAGCCATTCGTAGCCCGTGCGGTGCTCGAAGCCCGCGTTGAAAGCTTCGAGACCGGCGGGGGCGTCGGCGGGAGCGTTGGCCATGGCGGCGGCGAAGGCGTCCAGCGCGGTCGAGCCGGACAGCACCACGCCCGCCCAGGGGGCGGCGTGGTCGAGCAGGGCCGCCTGCGCGGCGAACGAGCCCATCGAATGCCCGAAGAGGAACAGCGGCAGGCCGCCGTGCCGCGCGCGAAGCGCGGCGCCGAACTGGGCCACATCGGCGATCAGGCCGCCGAACCCGGCGGCGCCGAAGTCGCCCAGCCGTCCGTTGGCGGTGCGTCCGTGCCCGCGGTGGTCGGCCGCGTGGACCACGAAGCCGGCGGTGTTCAGCGCGTGGGCAAAGCGGTCGTAGCGCTCTCCGTGTTCGGCCAGCCCGTGGGCGATCTGCACCACGCCGGCGGGCTGGTCGTCCACGTCGGACCAGGTGTAGGTCACCACGCGGGTGCCGTCGGCGTCGGAGAGGAAGGAGGAAGTGGAGGTGGTCATCGTTTCATTCTCGGTTCGCTGTGGTGCTGCACGACCCAGGGAAAACGGCAAGACTCGGCGCACGCCAACGCATAGCCGAACATGCCGTAGTCGGAGAGGCGCATGCACCTTGAACGGCGCGTACCGCTTTTCGCGCGGCGCAAGCGCCGTGTTCGGTCTCGGTGTCGTACTCATGACGTGTCCTGGAATCGCACTGTCGCCTTCGGCAATCTCCACACGGAGAACCCAGGGAAACTCCTTAGCCACTGTCCTCGGCGATGCGCATCCTGTCCTCGCCCGACATTTACGCCGAAGCGTTCAGACCCGACAGTCCTGCTCCAGCAAGCCACCTCGCAGAGCGCGGTGTCAACACAAGCAGGAGACATGCATGGGCACTCGCCACTGGACCCAGTCGTACGCCGACATCCCCGCCGAGATCGATGCCGATCGCTACGCGTCAATGGTCGATCTGTTGGACGCCGCGCTCAAGCGCCACGCCTCGCGTCCCGCGTTCAAGGCGTTCGGCCAGACCTTGAACTACGCCGACGTCGACCGGCTGTCGCGCTCGTTCGCGTCCTACCTGCAGACCAAGCTGGGCGTACGCCAGGGCGACCGCGTCGCGGTGATGATGCCGAACCTGCTGGCGTTCCCGGTCACGCTGCTGGGCATCATGCGCGCCGGCGCGGTGCAGGTGAACGTGAATCCGCTGTACACGCCGCGCGAACTGGAGCACCAGCTCAACGATGCCGGCGTCGAGACGATCGTCGTCTTCAACGGCTCGACGCCGACGCTGGCCGAGGTGCGCGCCAACACCGGCCTGAAGGCCGTCATCACGGTCGGCGCCGGCGACGCCAGCGGCGCCACGCTGCCGAGCCCGCCGGTCGATGCACGGCTCGGCGAGTCGGTCTCCTTCGCCGAGGCGCTGGCCCAGGGCGGCGGGCTGCCGCTGCGGCCGGTGGCGCTGACCGGCGACGACCTGCTGTTCCTGCAATACACCGGCGGCACCACCGGGCTGTCAAAGGGGGCCGCGCTGTCGCACCGAAATCTCGTCGCCAACACCGAGCAGTTCAAGGCCTTCATGCCGGTGGCGGTGAAAGAGGGCGAGGAGGTGTTGGTGACGGCGATCCCGCTGTACCACATCTTCGCGCTGATGGTGTCGCTCAGCTATCTGTCGGTGGGCGCCGAGAACTGGCTCGTCGCCAACCCGCGCGACATGGACGGCTTTGTCGGGGTGTTGGCGCAGGCCAGGCCGACGGTCTTCATGGGCGTCAACACGCTGTACGGCGGGCTCGTGCAGCACCCGAAGCTCGGCGAAGTGGACTGGACGCGCCTGAAGATCGCGATCGGCGGCGGCGCTGCCGTGGTCGGGGCGGTGTCCGACCGCTGGAAGGCCATCACGGGCCACTTCATTCGCGAGGGCTACGGCCTGTCGGAAACCTCGCCGGTGGTGTCGTTCAACCCGGCCTACATCACCGAGTTCACCGGCACGACCGGCCTGCCGATGCCGTCGACCGACGTCAAGCTGCTCGACGACAAGGACCTCGAAGTGGGGCTGGGGCAGCCGGGAGAGATCTGCGTCAAGGGGCCGCAGGTGATGCGCGGCTACTGGGAGAAGCCCGACGCGAACGCCACGGCGTTCACAAGCGACGGCTACTTCCGCACCGGCGACATCGGCGTCTTCGACGACAAGGGCTTCCTGAAGATCGTTGACCGCAAGAAGGACATGATCATCGTCTCGGGCTTCAACGTCTATCCGAACGAGGTCGAGGCCGTGGTCGCCAACTGCCCCGGCGTGGCCGAGGCGGCGTGCATCGGCGTGCCGCATGCGAAAACCGGCGAGGCCGTCAAGCTGTTCGTCGTCCGCCTGCCGGGCGCCGGCGTGACGGAGGCCGAGGTGATCGCGCATTGCCGTGCCGGCATGACCGGCTACAAGGTGCCGAGCGTCGTGCGCTTCGTCGACGCGCTGCCGAAATCCAACGTCGGCAAGATTCTCCGGCGCGAGCTGCGCAACGTCGATTGAGGCGCACGTGACCGACGTTGCCATGGGCGCCGTCCCCGCGCCGCGTGCAGGCTCGCCCGAATCGCCGGTGGGCCGCAGCGAAGCCGTCGCCCACACCGCTGAGGCCGGCGGACATGCGCTCGAGATCCAGATGCTGCGGGTGGGCGCCCAGCTGCTGCGCGTCGGGCGCCAGGCGGGTTCGCGGCGCGGCGCAACGCCGTTGCTGATGTTCAACGGCATCGGCGGCAGCATCGAACTGCTCGAGCCGCTTGCACGCGCGATGCCCGCGCGCGAGGTCATCGTGTTCGATGTCCCGGGCGTCGGTCATTCGCCGATGCCGCGCCGGCCCTACCGGCTGCGCACGCTGGCGCGCTGGGCGCTCGGCGTGCTCGATCACTTCGGGCACGCGCAGGCGGACGTGCTCGGTGTCTCATGGGGCGGCGTGGCGGCGCAGGAATTCGCACGCACGGCAGGCGAGCGCTGCCGGCGGCTGATCCTGTGCGCGACGACCTCGGGCATGTTCATGCTGCCGGGGCATCCGAAGGCGATCGCGCGCATGGTCACGCCACGGCGCTACATGAGCAAGGCCTACGCAACCCAGGTCAGCGGCGACATCTACGGCGGCGACTTCCGCCGCCGGCCCGAGCTGGCGGCCGAGTTCATGAAGCACGTCAAGTGGCAGTCGCGCTGGGGCTATTACCTGCAGATCGGCGCCGCGACGGGTTGGACCAGCGTGCATTGGTTGTGCCGCCTGAAGCAGCGCACGCTGGTGATGGCCGGCCGTGACGACCCGCTGATCCACACCTTCAATGCCCGGCTGATGCGATCACTCATTCCGAACAGCGAACTCAAGCTGTTCGACTGCGGCCACCTTTTCTTGATGACGCGCCAAGAGGAGTCGGTACGCGCCATCAATGAATTCCTCGACGAAGCCTGAACACCTCTTCGAACCAGGAGACTCAACATGAGCACTGCACCCATGGGCCCCGCCGAGCTGGCGGACAAGGCCGGCCAAGAGATCGGCGTTTCATCGTGGATCGAAGTCGGCCAGCAGCGCATCGACGAATTCGCGCACTGCACCGAAGACCGTCAATGGATCCACGTTGATGTCGAACGCGCGGCCAAGGAGAGTCCGGCCGGCGGCACGATCGCGCACGGCTACCTGGTGCTCGCGCTGCTGGCGCCCACCGGCATGGAGATTCTCGTGCCGCGCGTGCGCGCCAAGCAGATCCTCAACTACGGCCTCGACAAGGTGCGATTCCCAGCGCCGGTGCTGGCGGGCAAGCGGGTGCGCAACCGCATCAAGCTCGCCGCCGCCGAGGACAAGGGCGGCGGCCGCTGGCTGCTTTCGCTCGAGAACACGGTCGAGATCGAGGGCGGCGACAAGCCGGCGCTGGTGGCCACCACGCTCGCGATGGTGTTCGGCTGAGCGGCGAAGGACGACCCACCATGGCCACCAACACCGCCTCCGCGGGCCGCGCCCGCACCACCGCCGCGGCAGGCGCCAAGCGTGCCGCCGGCAAGACGGCTGCCGCCACCACCGCTGCCGTCCGCACCACGGCCGCGGCGGGCGCCAGGCGCGTTGTCGGCAAGACCGCCAACACCGCCACCGCTGCCGCCACGCGCGTCGCGAAGAAGGCGCGCAGCGCCGCGGATACCGCCGCCAAGCTGTCCGGCAGCGCGAGCAAGGCCGGCCTGTCTGCGCTCGGCACGGCCAGCGATCTTGGTGGCCTCGTCGCCGAGGCCAGCCGCAACACGCTCGCGATCAACCCGCTGATCGGCTTGAACAAGCGCGACGTCGCAAGCGCGGCCGGCTCGCTGCTCAAGGCCGTCACCAGTACGCCGCGGCGGGCCAGCACGCACCTGGGCCGCTACGTGAAGGAGCTGGGCCAGGTCGCGAAGGGGAAGTCCGAGCTGGTGCCCGACCCCAAGGACCGGCGCTTCGCCGATCCGGCGTGGAAGAGCAACGCCCTGTACGCGCGCCTGATGCAGTCGTACCTGGCGACGCAGAAGGAGCTGTCGCACTTCATCGAACAGTCGGCATTGAACAAGCTCGAGAAGGGTCGCGCGCACTTCTTCGCCTCGTTGATCACCGACGCGCTTGCGCCGAGCAACTGGGTGCTCGGCAATCCGGCGGCGGTGCGCAAGATCGTCGACACCGGCGGCGACAACCTCGTCAAGGGGCTGAAGAACCTGATCCACGACGCGCGCCACAACCACATGCTGCCTTCGATGGTCGACGCCACGCCGTTCAAGGTCGGCGAGACCATCGCCACCTCGCCCGGCCAGGTGGTGCTGCGCCACGAGATGTTCGAGCTGCTGCAGTTCGCTCCGACGACGCCGCAGGTGCACGCCCGCCCACTCGTGATGTCGCCGCCGCAGGTCAACAAGTACTACGCCATCGACCTGACGCCGGACAAGAGCCTCGTCAAGTGGGCGACCGACTCGGGCGTGCAGCTGTTCGTCGTCAGCTGGCGCAACCCGACGGTCGAGCACCGGCACTGGGGCCTGGACGACTACGTGCGTGCCCTCGATGCGGCGGTCGACGCGACGTGCAAGATCACCGGCAGTCCCGACGTCAACATGTGGGGCACGTGCTCGGGCGGCATGACGCTGGCGGCCTATCTGGCGTGGCTGGCTGCCACCGGCAAGCCCAAGGTCGCCAACACCACCTGGGCGGTGTGCGTGCTCGACACCGAGGCGGCGATCGAGGATTCGACGCTGGGCCTGTTCAACTCGCCGGCGACGATCCGTGCCGCCAAGGCGCGCTCGCAGCGCAAGGGCTTCGTCGATGGCGCGGAGATGGCGTCGATGTTCGCCTGGCTGCGCCCGAACGACCTGATCTGGAACTACTGGGTCAACAACTACCTGCTCGGCAACCGCCCGCCGGCCTATGACGTGCTGGCCTGGAATGCCGACACGACCCGGCTGCCCGGCCAGTTCCACTGCGACCTGCTCGAGATGGTCGAGAAGAACCCGTACATCAACGCCTGCACCCTCGAAGTGCTCGGCGTGCCGGTCGACATGGGCCAAGTCAAGCTTGGCGCGTACGTGATCGCCGGCATCACCGACCACATCACGCCCTGGCGCGCGTGTTACGGCACGGCGCGGCTGTTCGGGCCCGAGACGACGTTCGTGCTGGCCAACGCGGGCCACCTGCAAAGCATGATCAACCCGCCGGGCGTGCCCAAGGCCTTCTTCTTCAGCGGCCCGGCCGCTACGGACGACCCGATGGCCTGGGCCGAGGGTGCCCAGCCGAGCAAGCAGGAAGGCAGCTGGTGGCCGCACTGGCGCGAGTGGATCAAGGGCAAGTCCGGCGAGCTGAAGCCCGCGCCCGCGAAGCTCGGATCGCGCAAGTACCGGCCCCTGGCGCCAGCACCTGGGACCTACGTGATGGAGCGCTGAAGCCAGCGCACCCGGCCCACGCACGCGACACGTACACAACACGCACGGAGACACCCATCATGAGCACCTACACCGCCCCGATGAAGGACATGCAGTTCGTGCTGCACGAACTGGCGGGCCTCGACGCGATTGCCCGGCTGCCCGGCTACGGCGACGTGAGCACCGAACTCGTCGATGCGGTGCTCGAAGGCGCCGCCACCTTCTCCGGCGAGGTCTGGGGGCCGCTGAACAAGGTCGGAGACCAGCAGGGCCTGAAGCGCCACGACGACGGCCGCGTCACCACGCCCAAGGGCTTCGTCGAGGCCTATGCCAAGTTCGTCGAGTCGGGCTGGAACGGCCTGCGCTTCGACCCCGCCTTCGGCGGCCAGGGGCTGCCCAAGCTGGTCGACACCGCGGTGATGGAGATGTGGAACGCGTCGAACATGGCGTTCTCGATGGCGCCGCTTCTGACCCAGGGCGCGATCGAGGCGGTCTTCCTGCGCGGCAGCGACGCGCAGAAGCAGCGCTACCTGCACAAGATGGTCTCGGGTGAGTGGACCGGCACGATGAACCTGACCGAGCCGCAGGCCGGTTCCGACCTCGGGCTCATCCGCAGCAAGGCCACGCCCGAGGGCGATCACTACCGGATCCAGGGCCAGAAGATCTTCATCAGCTTCGGCGAGCACGACCTCACCGACAACATCGTCCACCTGGTGCTCGCGCGCACGCCCACGGCGCCGGAGGGCGTCAAGGGCATCTCGCTGTTCCTGGTGCCCAAGTTCCTCGTCAACGACGACGGCTCGCTCGGCGAGCGCAACGACGTGCGCTGCGTGTCGATCGAACACAAGATGGGCATCCACGCCAGCCCGACCGCGGTGCTCGCGTTCGGCGACGGCCCGGGCGCGATCGGCTACCTGATCGGCGAGGAGAACCGCGGTCTCGAATATATGTTCATCATGATGAACGAGGCGCGCTTCGGCGTCGGCGTGCAGGGGCTGGGCGTGGCCGAGCTCGCCTACCAGCAGGCCCTGGCCCATGCCAAGGATCGCGTCCAGGGCAAGGACGCCACGGCGCCCAAGGGCCCGAGCGTGCCGATCATCCGCCACCCCGACGTGCGGCGCATGCTGATGAGCATGAAGTCGCGCGTCGAAGCGATGCGCGCGCTGGCCTATGTGGTGGCGGCGATGTTCGACCAGGCGCACCGTGCCAGCGACGACGCGGAACGCAACGCAGCGCATGCCGGCGTCGACCTGCTGATCCCGATCCTCAAGGGCTGGTGCACCGAGACCGGCGTCGAGGTGGCTTCGACCGGTATCCAGATCCACGGCGGCATGGGTTTCATCGAGGAGACCGGCGCGGCGCAGCACCTGCGCGACGCGCGCATCACCACGATCTACGAGGGCACCACGGGCATCCAGGCCAACGACCTGATCGGGCGCAAGGTGCTGCGCGACGGCGGGCGCTCGATGCAGGCGCTGCTGTCGCAGATCGACGCCGTGTGCGAGCAGCTCGAGGCCGGCGACGATGCTCAGCTTCACGCGATCGGCGCACGCCTGCGCGAGGGTTCGAAGAGCCTGGCCGACAGCGTGCGCTGGATTCTGGCAACCGGCATGCAGGACCTCAACGCGGTACTGGCTGGCGCGGTGCCGTTCCTGCACCTGTGCGGCGTGGTGTGCGGCGGCTGGCAGATGGGGCGCGCCGCGCTGGCGGCGCAGCGCAAGCTTGCGGCCGGCGACGGTGATGCGGCGTTCTACCGCGCCAAGGTCGCCACGGCGCGCTTCTTCGCCGACCAGGACCTGTCGCGGGCGCGCGGGCTCGCCGAGGCGACCATGCACGCCGGCGCCAGCACGATGGCGCTCGCCGAAGAACAGTTCTGACCTGGGGGCCCTGCCATGAAGATCCTCGTCGCCGTCAAGCGGGTCGTCGACTACAACGTCAAGGTGCGCGTCAAGGCCGACGGCACCGGCGTGGACATCGCCAACGTCAAGATGAGCATGAATCCCTTCGACGAGATCGCCGTCGAGGAGGCGGTGCGGTTGAAGGAAAAGGGCGTGGCGAGCGAGATCGTCGCCGTCTCGTGTGGCGTGGCGCAATGCCAGGAGACGCTGCGCACCGCGATGGCGATCGGCGCCGACCGCGGCATCCTGGTCGAGACAGGCGACGAGCTGCAGCCGTTGGCGGTGGCCAAGCTGTTGAAGGCACTGGTGGAGCAGGAGAAGCCCGCGCTGGTGATTCTCGGCAAGCAGGCGATCGACGACGACTGCAACCAGACCGGCCAGATGCTCGCCGCGCTGCTGGGTCGGCCGCAGGGGACCTTCGCGAGCAAGGTCGAGGTCGAGGACGGTCGTGTGCGCGTCACGCGCGAAGTCGACGGCGGGCTGGAAACAGTGAGCCTCGCCACGCCGGCGGTCGTGACCACCGACCTGCGCCTGAACGAACCGCGCTATGTCACCCTGCCCAACATCATGAAGGCGAAGAAGAAGCCGCTGGCAGTACTCAAGCCCGCCGACCTCGGCGTCGATGTGGCACCGCGCCTGGAGACGCTGTCGGTTCGCGAACCCTCGGGGCGCAAGGCCGGTGTCAAGGTCGCCGACGTCGCGGCCTTGGTCGACAAGCTCAAGAACGAAGCGAAGGTTATCTGAGCTTCTTCAGGGCCGAGTCAGCATCACCATGAGCACACGGGAACTCATCGCCGCCCACGGTCCGCGCGAGACCATGGACTACGACGTGGTCGTGGTCGGCGCCGGGCCGGCCGGGCTGGCCACCGCGATCCGGTTGAAGCAGCTTGCGCCGGACGCGAGCGTCGTCGTGCTCGAGAAGGGCTCGGAGCCCGGCGCGCACATCCTCTCGGGCGCCGTGATGGACCCGCGCGCGATGGACGAGCTGTTCCCGGACTGGAAGAAGCGGGGTGCCCCGCTGGACCAGGCGGTGACCGGCGATGACGTGCTGTTCCTGAGCGAAACCGGCAGCACGCGCACACCCGACTGGCTGGTGCCGCGCAACCTGCACAACCACGGCTGCTACGTCGTCAGCCTGTCGAACGTCGTCAAGTGGATGGCGCAGCAGGCCGAAGCGCTCGGCGTCGAAATCTTCCCGGGCTTTGCCGCGGCCGAGGTGCTGTACGACGAGCAGGGATGCGTCGCGGGCGTGGCGACCGGCAACATGGGCATCACGAAGGAAGGCGAGCCTGGCGAGAACTTCCAGCTCGGCATGGAACTGCGCGGCAAGTACACGGTCTTCGCCGAGGGCGCGCGCGGCCACCTGGGCAAGCAGTTGCTCGCCAGGTACAAGCTGACAGAAGGACGCGACACCCAGACCTTCGCGATCGGCATCAAGGAGCTGTGGGAGTTGCCCGCCGACAAGGCGCAGCCGGGCCGCGTGGTGCACACCGCCGGCTGGCCAATGGCGGGCGACACCTTCGGCGGCGGCTTTCTCTACCACCTGGCGGACAACCAGGTCACGCTCGGTTTCGTGATCGGTCTCGACTATGCCAACCCGTACCTGAGTCCGTTCGAGGAGATGCAGCGCTGGAAGACGCACCCGGCGATCCGCGCGCACATCGAAGGCGGCAAGCGCATCGGCTACGGCGCGCGGGCGATCAACAACGGCACGCCGCAGGCGCTGCCGAAGACGGTGTTCCCGGGCGGCGCGCTGATCGGCTGCGACGCCGGCTACCTGAACGCGGCGCGCATCAAGGGCAGCCACGCGGCGATCAAGTCCGGCATGCTCTGCGCCGAAGCGATGGCGGCAGCGCTCGCTGCGGGCCGCGCCCAGGATGAGCTCACTGCCTACCCCGAGGCGTTCGAGAAGAGCTGGCTCAACGCGGAGTTGCTGCAGACGCGCAACTTCAAGCTCTGGTTCAAGAAGGGCAAGACGGTGGGTCAGGTGATGACCGGCGTCGAGCAGTGGCTGCTGCCCAAGCTCGGCGTGACCAGCCCGCCCTGGACGCTGCACAACCACAAGGCCGATCACGAGGCATTGCAGCCGGCCAGCGGCTTCCAGCCCATCGCGTACCCGAAGCCCGATGGCCGGCTGAGCTTCGACCGCCTGTCGTCGGTCTTCGTAAGCAACACCAACCACGAAGAGAACCAGCCGGCGCACCTGACTTTGAAGGATGCCACGGTTCCGGTGCGGATCAACCTCTCGCAGTTCGGCGGGCCCGAGAGCCGCTACTGCCCCGCGGGCGTGTACGAATTCGTGCAGAACGCCGACGGCGGCGACCGGCTGCAGATCAACGCGCAGAACTGCGTGCACTGCAAGACCTGCGACATCAAGGACCCCACGCAGAACATCGTCTGGGTGACGCCCGAAGGCGGCGGCGGACCGAACTACGCCGGCATGTGACGCGCTCGCTATCACCCTCGACACACTCAGGAGCAAACCTGCCATGGCCGTCCTCGTCATCGCGGAACACGACAACCGGTCGCTGAAGGTGGCCACGCTCAATGCCGTCACGGCCGCCGCCGCGTTCGGCGTTTCGGTGGATGTGCTGGTGGCGGGGCACCAAGCCGCCGCGGTCGCCCAGGCCGCCGCCGCCGTGCCAGGCGTCGCGCGCGTTGTGCATGCCGATGCGGCGGCACTGGAGGGACAGCTGGCCGAGAACATCGCCGCCCAGGTGCTCGCCGTGGCCGGCGAGTACGAGACCATCGTCTTTCCGGCAACGGCCCATGGCAAGAACGTGGCGCCGCGCGTGGCAGCCGGGCTCGACGTGGCCCAGATCAGCGACGTGACCCGAGTCGTGTCGCTGAACACCTTCGAGCGGCCGATCTACGCCGGAAATGCCATCGCCACCGTGCGCAGCAAGGACCGCATCAAGGTTCTCACGGTACGCACCACGGCCTTCGACGCCGCGCCCGTGGATGGAGGCGATGCACGTCTGGTGCTCACGCCGGCGGTGCAGGACGCGGGCACCTCGCTCTTCGTCGGCGCCGAGATCGCCAAGCTCGACCGCCCGGAACTCACGGCGGCCAAGATCATCGTCAGCGGCGGACGCGGCCTCGGTTCGGCGGAGAAGTTCGGCGAAGTGCTGACGCCTCTGGCCGACGCGTTGGGCGCCGCGCTCGGCGCGAGCCGGGCCGCGGTCGATGCAGGCTATGCGCCCAACGACTGGCAGGTCGGGCAGACGGGCAAGATCGTCGCGCCGCAGCTGTACGTGGCCTGCGGCATCTCCGGTGCCATCCAGCACCTGGCAGGCATGAAGGACTCGAAGGTGATCGTCGCGATCAACAAGGATCCCGAGGCACCGATCTTCAGCGTCGCCGACTACGGGCTCGAGGCCGACCTGTTCGAAGCGGTTCCCGAATTGACGGCCGCACTGCGCACCTGACGGAGGGACCACGACGTGCCACGCAAGACCGTCGCTGCGCCGCGGGGCCGGCAGCGCGCCGCCAGCGCGAAGACCGCCACGCCCGACCTGCCGCTGTTCGCACTGGCGCGCCAGGTGCGTTCGTGGGCCGACACGCTGCTGAGCGTGACCGGCAGCGCCGCGGACATCGGTCTCAGTCTCACGCAGGCGCGCGTCAAGGATCCCAAGCGAAAGCAGGCGGTCGCCAAGGCCGGCACCCAGTTGCGGCGCTGGCGCGAGGCGGCCGGCATGACGGCACGCGAGCTGAGCGAGGCGGTCGGCCTGGGCGATGCCAAGCTGCTCGAGGAGGCCGAAGGCGGTGTGGCAACCCTGCCGTTCGAGATCGTGCTGCGCTTGGCCGGCGTGCTGGGTCGCAACGATCCGATCCCGGTGGCGATGTCGCTCACGCGCCAATACAACCCCGAGCTGTGGAAGACGCTGGAGTCGCTGGGCGTCGGCAAGCTCGCGGTCCAGGGCGCGCGCGAACGCGAACTCGCCAACGTCTACCGCGGCAACGATGCCGCGCGCCAGCTCGACGACGAGGACTTCGCCGAGGTGTTGTCGTTCACGCGCCGGGCGTTCGAGATGGCGGTCGGCTTCCGCGGTGCGGCGGACCAGAGGCGGCCCCGGTGAGTCGCGGCAAGGCAATCGTCGGCAAGCCCGATCGCGAGAAGGCGGGCGCGCCAGAACCGGCAAAGGCACGCACATCGAAGCCGGCGCAGCTGCGCCGCGCCGCTGCGAAGGCACCACCCGCCAAGAAGCGCAGCCCGCAGAAGACGGTGGCGAGCGCAGCCGAGCCGCAGGCCGGGCCGACCACGTTCACGCAGGTGGCCGCGGCCCTGGCCCAGTCGCGACGCGAGGACGCGCGCGCGCTGATCGAAGCGGGCCGTATGTCGGTCGCCGGCGTGCAGGCGCTGCTCGAGCGCCGCATCGACACATTGCGCGAAGCCCTCTCCGAGCTGCGCGCGGTCAGCAAGTTGATGCGCCACGCAGGCGCGCGCGAGACCGTCGCGCACGTCGACGAACTGGCGCGCGGCGCGGTGCAGTTGACGCTGGCCAGCGTGCGCGAAATGGCGGCCCTGGCCAGCTCGACCCAACGAGAAGCGCTCGCCGTCCTGGCTCGGCGTCTGCAAGCCGATCTCTTGGAGTTCAGGCAAATGCAGTCCACCCTACGCCAACGGCCCCCCAAGTGATCGCGCCAATGTCCCCAGTCGAAAGGCTCGCCAAATGCACCTCGAGAATCTGTCGATCGGCAGCGATCCACCGAATGAAGTGAATGCCGTCATCGAGGTGCCGGTTGGCGGCGAGCCGATCAAGTACGAGACGGACAAGGCAGCAGGCATGCTCGTCGTCGATCGGTTTCTCTACACGCCGATGCGCTATCCCGGCAACTATGGCTTCATCCCACACACGCTCTCGGAGGATGGCGATCCCTGCGATGTTCTCGTGGCAAATACACGCCCGCTGATGCCAGGCTGCGCCATCGCAGTACGGCCAGTCGGCGTGCTCAAGATGGTGGATGAAAGCGGAGGAGACGAGAAGATCGTTGCGGTTCCAGTCAGCCGCCTCACGCAGCGCTACGGCCGCGTGCACAACTACACGGATTTGCCTGAAATCTTGTGGCGGCAGATCGAACACTTCTTCGCGCACTACAAGGATCTCGAGCCAGGTAAGTGGTCGAAGTTCGACGGCTGGGGAGATGCCGAGCATGCCAAGGACCTGATCGAACAGGCGATCGCCCGCGCCTCGAAGCTGCAGCGCGTCAGGGAGAGGTTGTGATCGGACTGTCGCTGCTCCGGCTGCCGGGAGTTGAATCGAGCGCGCACGCCGATCGCGTCGCGCGGCATCTCCAACTTCTCAGACTCTCAACCGGCAACATGCTTCGAGCCGCGGCCAAGGCGGCCCCCCGTTGAGAAAGCAGAGGCGACGAAGGCAAAACGATCCATCAACCCGCGTTGAACTCAACGCATTCGTCAGGAGAGAGCAGATGGCCAAGAAGCCCAGTGCAAGCAGCGAGTCCAGCGTCTATCGCATCACCGAGGTGATCGGCACCAGCGCCCAGTCCTGGGAAGACGCGGCGCGCAACGCCGTCGAGACAGCGGCAAACACGCTGCGCGACCTTCGCGTCGCAGAGGTCGGCAAGTTGGACATGAAGGTCGAAGACGGCAAGGTGGTCGCGTTCCGGGCCCGCGTTCAGTTGTCGTTCAAGTACGAAGGCTGAGCGGGCGACTCCGCCCCCGCGTAGTGCTCGTGCTCTAACTTTCGCGCGTCTGTGGGTTTCGAGCTCTAGGACCGATCGAAACAATGCCGATCAGGCTCTCGCATGACACGCTCGGTCGAGCACGCGAGGTCCATCGTACCAACCCTCGAAAGGAAACGAGCATGAGCACTTCGAACCTGTCTGCCGCGGCGAACGAAACGCTGCAGTCCTGCGGCCAAACCGCCGAGGCCCTGATCGGCGCATGCCGCAGCGGGGGCAACCGTGTCATCGGTCGCGTCGACGCCGGGTGGGACGGGTTGGTCGCACGCGGCGGCGCGCGTCTGAGCGAACAACTGCGCCACGATCTCGTCGCCGCGCAGCGCGAGGTCAGCGGCTTCTACGCCAAAGGCGTCGATGCGCTGAGCAAGCTGTCGACGCAGGCCGTGCAGGCGGTCGTCAAGGCTGCAACTGCCGGCGTCGATCGGTTGTCAGGGCGCGTGACGAGCCTCGAAGCCATGCTCGCGCCGTTGCCGCTCTCCAGCGCAATCGTCATCGTGCAACCCATCGCGGCAGCCGGTCGGGACGCGTCCGGGTTCGTCGCCGCGCGCGCCAAGCAGGCGGCTGCGCGTATCGAAGGCGATGTCGTCGTCGCGACGCCTGCGCCTGCCAAGCGCAAGCCGGCGCGCCGCAAGGCCACAGCAGGCCGCCGCGCCTGACGCCGGTTGCTGCCTACGGCTGTCTGCAGGCCTCATGAAGAAGCAGGAGCCTCTCTCCGCAAAGCGGCGCCGGAGCGCGGCGTCCTCACCTCGGCGATCACCGGACCCGACGGGGCCGGCCGCCGAAGGTGGAGCACGCCAGCGAGCACTACAGGCGGCAGGGCAGTTGCTTGACGCGCGACAGGCCTTGCTCAACAAGGGTCTACGTGCGCTCACGCCCTTGCCCGCCTTCGAGGATGTCCTCGACCAGCGCGTTGCCGCGGCGCTGCGGCGTTTGGGCTTTCCCGATGCGGTGGAACTCGCCCGAATGCGCGAGCAGATCACGGACCTGCAACAGCGGCTGGAGGCGCTCGGGCCGGCGCCGAAGGGACGCGACCGTCGTTGATTCGTGAGAACTCGCGACCGCATCCTGGAGACGGCCCGAAACCTCTTCAACGACGAGGGTCTGGCGCAGGTTTCGACCAACCGCATCGCCACCGAGTTGGACATCAGCCCGGGTAATCTTCACTACCACTTCAAGAAGAAGGAGGTACTGGTCGCTTGGTTGCTGCGCAGGCTGACCGAGTCGCTAAGGCCATTCGCAGATTCGCACGAGTCCGTCGAGGCCATCGAGGACCTGTGGATGACGATGCACCTCGCGCTCGAGGTGATCGATCAGTACCGCTTCATCCTGCGCGACGTCGACTTTCTCGTGCGGGAGTATCCGGCGCTCGTCGTTCCGCTGCGCGAACTCGTCGGCCGGCGCATTGCCGCCATGCGCGCCGTGCTCGAAAAGCTGCGCGGTCTGCAGGTCATCGACGCCACCGACGAGCAGTTGACGGCCCTGGTCCTCCAGGCCGTGCTCGCCAACACGGCATGGCATTCATTCGAGAACCTCCTGCCCGTCGGGGCCCAAGGATCCGTTTCTGGAACAAGGGCTGTGGCGTATCACCTGCTGGTGATGTTGTCGCCGTACGTCAACGAAGCGTCGAGGCCCTACCTCGACTATCTGCGCGGACGATACGCGACATGATGCGGAGCCGATGTGACTTCCGCAGGTTCTCTGTATCTGGCGCGTCCGCGCGGCGCGGGGCCGGGCTGTCGTGCTTCGCATCGAGCCGCCAGCGAGTTCGCAGATTTGATGTCGCAGCGGACAGTGGTCCGGCGGGCGGCAGACGACCCTTTGGGAGCGGGTAACCCGGTCGACGGAGAGCTAGCTAGCGCACCGGCGGTCAGCTGAAGCGCTCGCATGGGGCAGTGCTGCGGCCAGCCTCCGCCGCCAAGCGAACATCGTTGTCAAACGACATTCAGAACTGACCGCTTTTCATGTCGCCCGACACATCGTCGACCGGGGGTTGGGCTAGCTGGCTATGCTGTGCTTGAGCTTCCCGCCAGCCGAGTGCCGGGTCAGCGGCGCGTCCTCGTTTGACCGTTTCTGGCCGGGCACTGACGTACGGCCTTCGCATCCGAGTGTTCGCTTTACGCGCATCGTGTGCGTTCGGAGCGCAGCGTGAGGAGTGCCTGTGTGGTACGCGTCGAAGTTCGAGGTGCATCGACTGAACCCATCTACCTACGAGCTTCTTCAGCAACCAGAGCAACATCTGAATGCACATCGACCCGCATGGCGTCGAGGTCGATGATTGCATCTGCCATCGCCGCGAGGTGCGGGGTCTGGGTGATGAAGAACTCCTGCCGGTAGCCGCCGAGCCGAAGGACCTCGCGCTTCATCGCCATGAACATGCGCTTGTGTTCTGGATCGAGTGGCCCATCGGCCTCGTCGGAGAAGAGCGTATCGAATCGCCGTCCCGTGTTCTGGGCCAAGTACAGGGCAATCGCGCGCGTCAGGCAGGCGTCGATGAAAGTTCGCTCACCGCCGCTCATCAGGCTGAGGCTCTTGCCACCGCGCGCGTCGGGGCTCATCGTCCCCGATCCGCACGTGTTATGCCGCATCGCTTCGCAGGTACCTGCGGCGCAGTTGCAGGGGCCGGGACGCCTGCCGGATCGCGCACTCGGCATATCCGGGTTCTCGGCATAGTGGATCAACGAATGCCTGACACGCGCCGTGGCGCTGTACCTCGCGCAGCAGTCAGGCCGGCGCTGCGACACGCTCTTCTGCGACGAGGCCGATGGCGCACTGGACGCTGACCGCAAGCGCATGTTCATGGCGATGAAGCGCGAGGTGCTCAGGCTGGGCGGGTACGAACGCGAGTTCTTCGTCTCGCAGACACCCGAGCTGACGGCGATGGCGGATGCGGTGATTGACCTCGACGCCATGCACGTCGGCGTCGACGAAGCGGTCGATGCGTGTGCCCCGGACTCCTGCACACTGGGGCCAAACGTCGCGGCGGACCGCGCTCGAACGTGCCGAGCATAAAGTCGCCGTCCGCCGCTTTGGCTTCATGCAGATGAACTTTTCCGTCCAGACCCTACCGGCCCTTCGAGGCGGGCTGCTCGCGCTGCTGGCCGCGGCGCTGTTCGGCGTCAGCACGCCGCTGGTGCAACAGTTCGGCGCCGGGCTCGGAGCCTTCAGCACGGCCGCACTGCTCTACGCAGGGGCGGCCGCCGTCGGCTTGCTGTCGCGCCAGCGCATCGACCGCGAGGCTCGGTTGCAGCGCACCGATCTGCCGCGGTTGCTGGCGATGGCAGGTTTCGGTGCGGTGATCGGCCCGGTCGCGCTGGCCTGGGGGCTGCAGAACACCAGCGGCACCAGCGCCTCGCTGATGTTGACGCTGGAGGCCTTGTTCACTGCCGTGCTGGCCTGGCGCTTGTACCGCGAGACGATGGACGGGCGGGTCTGGATGGCGATGGGGCTGCTGCTGGCCGGCGGCATGGTGCTGGTGCTCGACCAGGGGCGCAGCGGCGGCGCGCAACTGTGGGGCCTGCTGGCCGTGTTGCTGGCCACTGCGGCATGGGGCGTGGACAACACGCTGTCGCGGGCGCTGGCGGAGCGCGATCCCGGGCAGGTGGTGATGGCCAAGGCGGTGCTGGGCGCGTCGGCCACCGTGGCCCTGGCGGTGCTGTTCGGCGAGCCCTTGCCCTCGGCTGGCACCGCGCTGGCCCTGTTCGCCATCGGTGCCTCGGGATACGGCCCCAGCCTGCGCTTCTACCTGCTGGCGCAACGGGCGTTTGGCGCGGCGCGCACCGGGTCGGTCTTTGCCTTCGCCCCCTTCATCGGCGCCGCGTTCGCCGTTGCCTTGGGCGACCGCTACGCCAGTGGCCTGATGGCGCTCGGCAGCGGGTTGATGTTGGCCGGCGTCGTGCTGCACTTGGCGGAATCGCATGGCCACGAACACGAGCACGAAGCGCTGGAGCACGAGCACGCCCACCGCCACGACGACGGCCACCACACCCATGTGCACGAGCCCATGCTGGCGGGCGAACACAGTCATCGGCATCGGCACGAGCCGCAACGGCATGGGCATGCCCACGTGCCTGACGCGCACCACGCGCACCGACACTGAGCAGCCGAGCGCTGAAGTCGGCGCCATCCGTTGCGAGCTTCGAAAGTGGGGAAGCCAGGCCTGTGGTGGCCTGAGCTTCCCCGGTTCGAGCGCCGACCCGCGTCAGGCCGACAGCTCCGTGGCGCACCCGTCGGGCGCGTGCTCGACGATCCGGTTGCCGGCGCGCTGGACGCCGTCGGCGACGACGGCATCGATCATCGAGCGCGGCACCGGAACGTCGAGTTCTTCGAGTCGCCGCACCACCGTGGCGATGTCGCGCCAGTCTGCCGCTGGCTCATCCAGGCTGCTGTACGCAGGCTCCTCGGCTTCGGCACCCGGCGCATCGTCCCAGAGTTGCAGGAAGAACTCGTTCAGCGGCCGGTCGTAGCCCATCACGACGAGCAGTGGGCTTGTACCGCGTACCGTGCGCAGATGGTGCCGGCTCATGGCGCTTCCCCGGGGTCTTCGAAGCATTCGATGCCTTCGACCGTGGCGCCGTGCACGTCGAACTTGAGCCAGACGATGCCCGCGCGTTCGGCCAGCTCGAACAGGCGGGCGAGGTCGGCCTCGAGCGGCGTGTCGTAGCGGGGCGCGCCGACGTAGACGAAGCCTCCGGTGAGTGTCGGATAGGCATTCACGGACAACTGGTCCTCCTGCAGAAGCTGGCGCGTGGCCGGTGAAAGGTGCGCGGTGGACAGCGCGACGAGGGGCTCCGCGAGTTCGCGAAGGCGGGTCAGGACAGGCTCGCTCATGACGCCCTCCCGGCGGGCCGGAGGGACGGGCTCGGCGGCGCTTTCGCGCGCCGGTTGAAGTCGATGCCGCAATCGCGGCAGCGGTACCAGCGCAGGCGGCCGAGTTGGCCGAGCGGTACGCCCCGGCCCGGGCAGACCGGGCAGGTGGGTGATTGCGGCGAAGTGCCGGTGAACATGGTGTTGCTCCTTCTCTTCTCGAAGGGGCGCTCGCCCGCGAGGGCGATACGCCCCCTCGGGGTTGTCGATGGCGGCGGCTGCCGCGGGTCAGATCAGTCCGCGTTCGGCGAACGACGCGCATTGGTCGCCGGCCACGATGAAGTGGTCGAGGACCCGGACATCGACCAGCGCCAGCGCCGACTTGAGGTTCTGCGTCAGGAACTCGTCGGCACGGCTCGGCTCGGCCGAGCCGCTCGGGTGGTTGTGCGCCAGCGCCACCGCGGCGGCGTTGCGCTCCAGCGCGCTCTTGACGATCTCGCGCGGGTAGACCGAGGTCTGCGTCAGCGTGCCGCGGAACATCTCCACGGCACTGAGCAGCCGGTTCTGCGCATCGAGAAACAGCACGATGAAGACTTCGTGCTGCAGGCCGGCGCAGTGCAGGCGCAGCCAGTCGCGCAGCGCCTGCGGCGAGTTCATCACCGGGCCGGCGCTCAGTTGCGCGCGCAGGTCACGCATCAGCAACTCGCGTGCGACAACGAGTTTGTGGTCGAGCAAGGCGTCGCTGGCCTCGGTGGCGACAGCAGCGGTACCGAAATAGGCGGAATCGAGGTCGTTCACCTGATCCGCGTGCGGATGGTCCTTGGGCAGGACGGGGGCGAGCAGGGCGCCGATCAGCTCGGCGCGCGACAAGGCAGAAAGATTCTGCATGGCGTTCTCCATGAGGTTCATCGAAAGGACGAACGGGAACGCCGCCCCAGCCGGGAACGGGTTCCCGAGCGGGTGGCGCCGCGAGGGCGCCAAAGAGGGCAGGTCACGACTGCTACGCCTGGCCGGGCCAGGACCTCCTGTCGGAGGGATTGATCTCGCGATCGATTGCCGCGTCAGTGTCGTCGGGTCGGGGTTCCGCCGGCCGGGTGGCGATGCGAGCGCCATCCGAGCGGGCCGGCGGAATGGGAGAGTTCTGCGTGGCGCCAGTGCCCGGTGTCGCGTCGCGTGCCCGCAACGCGGCGCCATGTGGCTGCGACTGGAATCGCTGCCGGACGCGACTGGAGTCGAACTGGCGAAGAAAGTCCAACGAGAGCGTGTTTTGCGCTTGCAGGTGTGCGCGGCTTGGCGCGAGCATGGCGGCGAGACCCTCGTTTGCGCGCCCGCCATGATCCGCCTTGGAACCCACATTCGACTGACTCGGCCCGAGGCCGAACGGCTGTTCCGGCTCACCGACATCGAGCCGGTGGACATCCACACGCCAGCCGACCTTGACGCCTATGTGGCCCGCTGCAAGGCGCACTACTGGGGCCGCTCGCGCGACACGCAGTTCCTGCATTGGCTGATCGACCAGGAGCGGGCCCGACTCGAAGTCGCGGCGTGAAGAAAGGAAGCCCCGAAGCACGAGGGCTCCGGGGCGGGGGGTGGCGTCAGGCCGTGCGCACCGCGACGCGCGCTGGCGCGGTGGTGTCCGACACCGACGGCTGCGGGGCCTTGGGGTCGAAGGTGGCATGGGCCTGAGCGACTTCGGCGTCGCGCCGAAGCTGCCGCACCTTCGCCGCAGCGGGTTCGCGCCGCATCTCGGGCAGGCACTCGACGAGCAGATCGAACGCGCGCGAGCTCTTCAGTCGAAGCGCTCGCAGCGGCTCGGCGACGAGCACGCGGCCAGCCTGCCGCACGAACTGCCCGATCCGCTTGTTGCGCTGCGTCCGCACCTTGTGCGCTCGCAGCGACTCGCGGCAGCTCAGGTACAGCGCGAGGTGGTCGTGCCGCGCCTGCGCGTCGGCATCGAGCTGGGCCAGCACCTCGGCGGCGATGTCGGCCTGGCCGACCTGCCGGTAGAAGCGGACCCAGGCGCGCTCTTCTTCGATCTCCACGGCCGAGCGCTTCGCCTTGCGGGGAGCCGGGTAGGGCCTGTCGTTCAACATGGGGGACTCCTTGGTCGGCGAGCGCACCGGCACCCCGAGGGGAGACGGTGGACTCCCCTGGTTAGAAGATCGCCGACGAATCGGCATCGTTGGCGGTGGTACGCGGAACGCGACCTATCGGCCTCGTCGGGCGAGTGTCTGGCCGTGAGACCAGGCGACTCGCCGACGAATGCACTCTCACGCCGCGGCGGGGCGCAGCAACGCAGCCAGGCGCGGTGGCGGAGGGACCTGCGCGCGAACGCGTCCCGATCCTCCGAGCAGCACGCCGACGGGCCGCGGAGCTCTTGTTGCTTGGCTTGCACACATGGCAGTTCTCCTTCGTGAAGCGAAGGGGAACGCCGCTCCCGTCGGGGAACATGGTTCCCCGTCTGGGATGCTTCGGCCCGGGTGGGTCGAAGCGACTGGATGGCAAGCCACGGCCTCGTGAGAGGTGTGGTTCACCATGAAAGAAAGGCCCGCGGTCTTTCGATCGGGGCCTTGCTCGGTGCCGGGCATGACGCTGCTTGCGCAGCGCATGTCGGCGCTGGTGAAGCCCACACCTCGGCGGCTTCATCCACTCCGGCGCCCGCACGGTGGCAGGAGCCGTTGACGGGCCGCATGGAGCGGCCTGACCAGGCAGGGCCTGGCGCTCGAGGGCGGGTAACGACCGCGACGCCAGCGAGGCTGGACTTCAGCGCAGCCGAAGCTCCGGTGAAGGCTTTGCAGGCACGATGCCCACAGGTAGCGCCGCCAGTGTTGGCCGGAGGCCTTGCCGAAGCAAGGGTGCTGGTGCGGGCGTCGATGACCGCCACGCGCAAATGTGCGCCTTCGTCGGTCCTGTGACGTGGCGTAAGCGATCGACCTCGTCAGCGACGACGGAATCGAGTCAAGCCCGCCGAGGACTCCCGTTCGTTTGCCGACCTGGCCGTCGCTTGAAGACACACAGCACGGTCAGCCCTTCTTTGGCGCGAGCCGTTCGCGCGGCGTTGAGCGAAGAGCGCTGGCATGCGCATCATCGGTGGCCGCCGCCGCTGCAACCGCTGGATGGCCCGCAGGCGCATTCCAGCCGCACCGCCCGCCCGACGAAGTGCCCGTAGAGCAGCGGCGCGAACTCGCCGGCTTCGGCCGGCGCGGTGATGTCGAGATGCACCGCGTCGGGCGTCCTGTGCATGTCGATCTGCAGGAAAGCGCAGCACTGACGTTCCTGCGCCACGAGCCGCTCGAGCTGCGCCGCGGCGCCGAGGCCATGGCGAAGGTGCAGCGTGCGGCCGTCCTGTTCATGGTGCAGCAACGCGTGGTCGGCCAGTGCGCCGATCTCGGCGAAGCGGGACGTCAGCTCCCGTGCCTCCAGCGTGCAGGCGATCGGCGCACTGACATCAGCGTGCCGGTCGTTCACGACGAAGCCCTTGCGCCGCCACCGGCGCAGGAGGACGGCGGACAGCCACAAGCGGCACCCGATGCCGCCGCGGCCTCGTGGGCACGGGCTCGTCGTCGGTTGTGAAGAACGACGGCGATACCCAGTGCCGCTGTCGCGATGAGCACGGCGGTAGCAGCCTGCCAGCCCAGTACGGCCAGGCCAAGCCCGGAAGCGGTGAGCCCCGCCAGCAGCGGGAGCGCAAGGGGAATGGCACAGCAAGCGGCGCAGGCGGCAGCGACACCGAATACGGCCCAGACTTTCTTCATCGTGTCCTCATTGGTAGCGAGGCGCGGCACCCCGATACACTCACTGTAGAACCTCAAGTCACTTGAGATGCAAGAGGCCTTCCATGAAAACCCCGCAGACCGAAGCGGCACTGACGATCGGTGCGCTGGCCGATCGCAGCGGCTGCAGCGTACCGACGATCCGCTACTACGAGGAGATCGGTCTCATACCGCCGGCGAGGCGACGCGACAGTGGCCACCGCGTGTACGACGCGAGCGCCGTGGACTTGCTCACCTTCGTGCGGCATTGCCGGGACTTCGGCTTTCCGATCGAGCAAGTCCGCGAACTGGTGTCGCTGGCTGCCAGCGAACAGCGCGACTGCTTCGAGACACTGGACATCGCACAGGCACACCTGAAGACCGTGCGGGCCAAACTCGCCGAACTGCGCGCGCTGGAGCGCAGCCTGGCGCGCTTCGCGAAGTCCTGCTCCGAGATGTGCGCCGGCGGTCCGGCCGCGCGTTGCACGATCCTCAGAGATCTGGCCTCGGCACCGTCCAACGTTGCAGCGAACTGCTGCGGCTGAGCCGACGCTAGCGCACCGGCTGAAACATGATGATGCCCATGCCGAGAAGGGCCACCGCGACGCCTGCCAGGTCCCACGGTGTCGGACGCACCTGGTCAACGGCCCACAGCCACGCAAGTGCCACCCCGACGTAGACGCCACCGTAGGCCGCGTAGACGCGCCCGGCAGCGGTGGCGTGCAGGGTCAGCAGCCAGGCAAAGAGCGCCAGGCTCAAGGCGGCAGGCACCAATAGCCAGACCGAGCGACCCTGCTTCAACCACAGGTAGGGCAGATAGCAGCCCACGATCTCGGCCAGGGCCGTGACGACGAACAGCAGGAAAGTCTTCATCGCCCCATTCTGCCGGGGCACATCCGCCGCGGGTCAACCGCAGCACGACCTGCTTGCCTGGACCGGAGGACACTTCACCGAGCCGTAGGAGCAGAACACGCAGCAGTCGCCCGGCTGTGGTTTCAGCAGCGTCTTGCAGGCCACGCATTGGTAGAAGAACTGGCAGGCGTCGACCGGCATGGTCTCGTGCGCAACGTGGCCACACTGCGGGCACGTCAGCGTCGAGTCGACGACGATGGTGGCCATGCGCCTACTTGCGGGGCGTCGACGGAAAGCCGGCTTCGGTGGTCGCCTTCACCAGCGCAGCCACGTCGGCCTTGCCGGCCTCGAACCGGACCGTCGCGGTCTTGCGCTCGAAGTCGATCTTGGCGTCGGTGACGCCGGGTACCTTCTGCAGCGATTTCTTGACCGTGATCGGGCACACGCTGCAGGTCATGTTTTGCACGTCGAGGATGGCAGTCTGCTCGCCGCCGGCCAGCACTGCGACGGGAATGACGAGAGCGAGGGTCGCGGCGAGGATCTTGCGCATCGTGGGGTTCCGTCAGTAGAAGAGTGGCGCCATCCATGGCACCGCGAGCAAGCTGGCCAGGGCGACAACGACGATCCAGAACATCAGTCGCTGTCGCATGACGATCCGCGGATCGGCGCAGGGCGCGCCGGGCTCGCAGACCTGAGGCATGAGGTAAAGGCGGCGGAAGGCGAGCGCGACGAAGAGCAGGGTCGCGCCGATGAAGAACGGGCGCATGGGTTCCAAGGCCGCCAGGTTGGCCACCCAGGCCCCGCCGATGCCCATCAACAACAGCACGAGCGGCCCGACGCAGCAGATCGACGCCCCGATGGCCGCCAACGCGCCCGCAACGAGCGAACCCTTGACGTTGAGCGATGCCACCGCGGCCTCCGAACCTATGACGACGATCGCAGTCTAGAGTCCGTACCATGGTACGGAGTCAAGGGGTGAGACGTGACGTCTGAACTGTCGATCGGGCGGCTGGCCGCCGAGGCTGGTGTCAATGTGGAGACGATCCGCTACTACCAGCGGCGCGGCCTGCTCGCGGAGCCGGAAAGGCCGCTCAACGGGCAGCGCCGCTACCCGGCCGAACTCACCAAGCACGTGCGCTTCATCAGGCGCGCTCAGGTGCTCGGTTTCACGCTCGAGGAAATCGCCGGCCTGCTGCGGCTCGAAGAGGCGCGCGCCTGCGCCGAAACGCGAGAGCTGGCGGACCGCAAGCTGCAAGTCATCGACACCAAGCTGGCCGACCTCAAGGCCATGCGCAAGGCGCTCGCCAAGCTGGTGCGCCAGTGCGATGCGCCCGGCGGCAAGAGCTGCTGCCCGATCATTCATGCGCTGTCGGTGGACTGATCTGTTAGCGACTTTCGGCGAGGCCACGCAGGCGTGAAGAAGCACCCGCCCCGCAGCAGCTGGCTGAGGCCAGAACCGTCAGGCGGCGAGCTTCGTGTCCTCGGATTGGCCGGGCTACGCGATTCGTCCGGCATTGCCATGAGGTGATCGCGTCGCGAGGTGGGTCACCTACTGGCATCGGCTAGAAGCGGCATGTGTAGGCCCAGCGACCCAGCAGTTGCGCTAGGCAGCCTTGTCCAACAGCCAGCCCGTCAACCCGCCCCGCACTGCTTGGGAAGCAAGCTGCTCAGCGCCCCAAAATATGAAGCTTTCGTCCTCGCCTTTCTCCGCCTCACCGATGAGCCCGGGATCCGGAGAATGGGTCACGAAGTAGAAGCGCGTGAAGCCGCGCATGTCGGCGAACTTCTCGCGGTAGGCGCGCCAAACCGCCGGAGTGGCCTTCGACTTCACCTGTACGCCGATCCTCTCCAGCGTTACCGGCGACAGGAGATCTAGGTCCACATCCTTTTCTGTACCACCCGCGACACCGACTCGCTGCCAGCCAGACTGCCGAAAAATCAGATCGACCAAGATCTCAAGCTCTTTCGGGTGCAGGCTCTTGATGATCGGCACGAGGCTTCGCTGCAGGCGCTCGTACGCCATCTGCACTTCGGCTACGTGGGGTTCGACCGTGCCGTTCAACTTGTGCAGAAGGTACGTCAGCTGATCGACGCTGCAGATGGTGCCCCGATACATGGCGAGCGATAGCAGGCGACCGCTCAAGCGCGCCTTCAGTAGTCGTTCGCCCATTACGTCGGAGTCGGACCACTTTCCGATCACGGGTCGCGTCTTTTCACCGTTCTCGTGCACCGCAATCTCGGGCTTCGAGAACGCCCACCACAACCGGTCGGAGAAGAACGTAATCCAGAGAACATCCTCCTTGGCTTGATAGAACTCTTTGACTTGGCGCAGGTGACTGGTTATCGCGGTCTGTGAGTCGGTTTTCTCGCGAAGAACCTTCTCGACAACGTTCCACTCGCCGTTGACGCAGGCAGCATGTGGAATCACGTGATAGCCGAAGCGCAGCGTGTCGCTGGAAACGCACTCGGCCTCCCACATGCCGCCTTGGCCGAGATTGATGAACAGGGCGCGGCTTGCGGTGATCTTCTTTCTTGTACCGTGCGACATATCAACATTCTGCCTAAGACGGGGATGCCGCAATGTGCAGCTCGCCTGACTCCCTTAGGCCCGCGCTGGGGCGTTGTTAGCCACCGCACTTGAAGGCACGCACAAACGCCGCAGCTGGGCCAAATGTAGAGGGCCCCTTCCCTGCGTAGGGAAGGGGCCAAAGCCGCCGTCAGGCGGCAAGCTTCGAATCCTCGGCATCCATGCGGCTGGCGCCCGCCGAGTCCTGATCGAGGTCGAGTTGGCGCTGCAGGCGGCGCTGCCGCGCGAGGAGGTCCGCCAGGCGGCCCTCATGCTCGAACGGGCGTTCGAGCTCGATGCGCAGATCGGCCAGGCGCTTGCCGCGCACCGCCAACTGCTGGCGTGCCGCTTCGCGCTCCTTCGGTACCGACGCCAGCGCTGCGAGCAGCGCCGCCACCAGGCCCTGGGCCGTCTGGTACACGTCGGCGTCGTACCGGCAGTGCCCTTCGAGGTACAGGCCGGGAACGCCGTCGTCGCGGCTGGCGCGCAGTCCGAGGTTGAAACCAGCGAACCGGCCGACGCGCTGCTCGACGCTGCCTTGCGCGGCCTTTGCCGCACGCACCAACTGCCGCAAGCCTTCGCCGACAGCCTCTGCGCCGACCAGCACCTGGCCGGCCAACTCGACGCGCATGTCTCCGGCGGATGCCGGCTCCGCGCGCTCGCAGTCTTGAACCAGCAGTGCCAGCTTGCGTTCCAGCGCCTCGATAAGCATCGGCAGCCGCGCCACCTCGCTCTCGTTGGCATAGCGCTGGTTGCGCCACACCGAGAACAGCGTCGACAGTTTGGCCACCTCGGCGTCCACACCGGCCTTCTCGATCACGAGCGGGTTGCCCGAGGCGAGCGCCTTCACTTCGGCGTACGACAGCGCGGCCAGTTCCACATCCTCGATCGAACGCAACCCCTTGTCGCCGCTCATCACCTGGGCGATGAAACGCGCCTTGGTCTCCAAGGCCTGCCACATGTAGCTGTCGAAGCTGCCTTCGGTGACGTAGCGGAAGATCTCCACGTCCTCGCACTCGTTGCCCTGGCGCAGGATGCGTCCTTCGCGCTGTTCCACATCGCACGGCCGCCAGGGCGCGTCCAGGTGGTGCAGCGCCGCCAGCCGGGTCTGCACGTTGGTGCCGATGCCCATCTTGGCCGTCGATCCGAGCAGTACCCGCACCCGGCCCTCGCGCACGGCCTTGAACAGCGCGGCCTTCTGCGCATCGGTATCGGCGTCGTGCACGAACGCGATCTCGGTTGCCGGCACACCGGCATCGATCAGCCGCTGCTTCAGATCGTCGTAGACGCTGAAGGCCTTGCCCTCCTTCGGTGACGACAGGTCGCAGAACACCAGTTGCGCGCCGCGAAAGGCCTCGGTGCGTTCACGCACGGCCATCACCTCGCGGACACAGGCCGCCACCTTACCTTGCGCGTCGAAGCGCACGCTCGGCGCCACCAGTCGAAAGTCCAGCGCAGCCTTGCGGCCGTCGGTGGTCACCGCGAGCATGTTGTCCTGCTGCGGCTTGACGCGGCCCATGCGGATCGCTTCCGCGCGCTCGACCAGCGTGCGCACGTAGGCCTTCAGCGTACTGCTCGCCGGGCAGGCCACGATGCGGGGCTTGCCGCCACGCAATACCGGCACCGGCAGGTTCAGCATCTCCGCGGTGCGGATGTCGGCCACTTCGCCGAACACCGCCGTCAGCTCGGGCACGTTGATGAAACGCGCGAAGCGCGTGTTCATGCGATAGCCGCTTCCGTCGGGCGCGATCTCGAGCGCCGTGACGCTCTCACCGAAGGTGGCCGCCCAGGCGTCGAACTGCTGCAGCCCGAGTGCCTCCAGCCTTCGCGGCTGCAGGTAGCGCATCATCGTGTGCACCTCGGCCATCGTGTTGGCCACCGGCGTGGCAGTGGCGAACACCACCCCGCGCTGCGCGCCGCCGTGCAGGCGCATCGTGTAGCGCGTCTTCAGGAACAGGTCGAAGGCCCGCTCCGAGTTCGCCAGCGGCAGGCCGGCGACGCGCGTCATCTTCGTGAACCGGTACAGGTTCTTGAACAGGTGGGCCTCGTCGACGAAGAGCGTGTCGACGCCGAGCTGTTCCCAGCTCAGCAGATCGTCCTTCTTCGCGTCGGCCAGCAGCTTCTCGAGCCGCACCGTCCAGTTCTTCTTCATCGCTTCGAGCTGCTTGACGATCCGGTTGCCCCGGTCGTTGCGCCGCTCGGCGCGCACTGCCATCTCGATTTCCATGATGAGTTCCTCGATGAAGGTTTGTGTGAAAGCCGGCGACATCCGGATGCGCTCGAAGCTCGAGTGCGTGATGACCACCGCGTCCCAGTTTCCCGTGGCGATGCGCGACACCAGCTCGCGCCGGCGGTCGCCCTCCAGGTCTTCCTTGCCCGCCATCAGCACGGCGGCATTGGGGTACAGCCGGACAAACTCGGCCGTGTACTGCGCCAGCATGTGGTTCGGCACCACGTGGCAGGGCTTGGCCGCGCAGCCGAGGCGCCGCAGCTCCATGCCGGCGATCGCGCAGACCGCGGTCTTGCCGGCGCCGACGACGTGGAACAGCCCGGTGTTGCCGGACTGCACGACACGCCACACGGCGTCCCGCTGGTGCGGGTGCAGCGCGTAGCAGCGCGAGAACCCGGGCAGCTTCAGGTGCGAGCCGTCGAACTGCCGCGGCCGCGTGGCGTTGAACAGATCGTTGTAGGTCCGGCACAGCCGCTCACGGCGCTCGGCTTCGTCGAAGGCCCAGCCCGCGAAACGCTCCTTGATCAGTGCCAGCTTCTCGGGCGCCGCCAGTGTCTCGTCGGGATTGACGATCATGCGGTCGCTCTCCGGGTCCGGGTCGCGGACCGTCGGTACCTGCACGTTCAACGCGCACTGCACCAACTCGATGGCGTTCAGCCGCGAGGTGCCGAACTCCTGCGTCACTTTGACGTTCTGGCGCGCGCTCCATTCAGGGTAGCGCACCGACCAGGCTCCGGCCTGCGCCGAGTAGCCCACCTCGCAGTCCTTCTGCTCCAGCACCTGCCGGATGAAGTCCTCCACGTCGCCGGCGGGAATCCACACCGCGCCCAGGCGCGGCTCGATCGATGCCGGTGGCAAGTCCTCGGGCTGCACACGCTCCAGTGCGGTCACATTGAGCGCGGCCTCCGGGCCGGCAGCCAGCGCCTGCCTGAGCTTGGCCTTGACTTCGCCGGACAGGTAGTCGTCGGCGGTCTTCCACAGCCCGTCCGCCGGATCCAGGAACACCAGCCCGCGCTCGGCCAGCGCATCGAGCACCGCTTGTGGCGATGCGGACAACAACTGACCCATCCAGGCCGGATCGACCCGGCCGCGCCACTGCACAGAGGCGGCGAGCGCCTCCTCAGGTTCAGCCGCGGCTTCGGGTTCGACGATCCGCGCCAGCGTCCGCCGGCTGAACAGCGCCGCCTTGGTGGCGGTTTCGGTCTCCTCGTCGTAGTGCTCCAGCGACAACAGCAGCGGGTAGTCGGGGTCGCGCCGGAACGCGAGTGCGTTGGCCCGGTTCGACAGGCACCCGAAGCGCGCGACGTAGCGGTCGTAGCTGCCGTTCAGCATGGCGCGCTCGTGGCGCTGCCGGCTGTCGTCGGCGTCCGCCAACTGCAGATCGAGCAATGCCCGCGCGTGGTCGCGAATCGAACACAGGCCCGCGATGCGAGCGCGCTGCGTGGCGTTCAGGCGCTCGTGGATGTCCACCAACTCGCCGTCTTCCACACGATGCACGCGGCCGTGGTGGAGGTGATGACTCCCGGGCCGGGTTCCGCCTGCCACGATCGTTGCGCGTCGCGGGGCCGGCATTGCCTCTGGCGCGGCGGCGCTGTAAACGCCGCGTGGCAGCAGATCGACTCGCCGCGGGAGCTCTGCGGCCAGGTCGCCGTCGAACACCGCGGTCGGCACCGGCTCGTGGCCGTTGCTTTCCTGGCGGATGCGGCCGATGCAGAACTCGGGCTGCGCCGCGTACCACTGGTTGACCTGCAGGTAGCGTTCGCCGCAGCGTGGATCGCGCAGCGACTCGGGCACCATGCTCAGGCCCAGCCATGGCTGCTCGTCGGCCTCACCCGTCACCCGCTTGCGCAGGAACAGGATGTCTGCCTGCACATCGGTCGAGGCGATCTCGGCGAAAGCGCCACGCGGCAGGCGGATCGCGCCGACCAGCACCGCCTGCGACGCTAGGTAGCGCCGCACGCTGTCCTCCCAGCTGTCCATCGTGTGGCTGCTGGTGATGAAACAGGCCAGTCCACCGGGCCGCAGCAGATCGAGCGCGCGGCCGAGGAAGTAGTTGTGGATGCTGAAGCGGCCATAGGGCCGGTTGCTCGAGTCGGCCACCTTGTAGGCGCCGAAGGGCACGTTGCCGATCGCCAGGTCGTACCAGTCGTTCGCCAGGGGGGTCTTCTCGAACGCGCCGATGCGCATGTCCACGCCGCTGGCGCCGTACAGCGCCCGCAGCATCCGGCCCGAAAGCCGGTCGATCTCGATGGCCGTGACCGTGCAGTGCTCGGCCAGCGCCGCTGGCATCGCGCCGAGGAAGTGGCCGATGCCGGCACTTGGTTCGAGCACGCGGCCTCCGGTGAAGCCAAAGCCTCGAACCGCCTGCCACATCGCCGCGATCACTGCGACCGGGGTGTAGTGGCTGTTGTTGACCGACGCCAGCGCAGAGCTGTGGTCATCGGCATCGAGCGCGTCGCGCAGTTGCGCGGCGCGACGTGCCCAGGCCGGCTCCGGCGCCTCGAGGTTGAAGCTCGCGGGCAGGCCACCCCAGCCGGTGTAGCGCAGCAGCGTGCCACGCTGGGCATCGTCGGGTTCGCGGCCCGACGCGTCGAGTGCACGCAGGGTGTCGATCGCGGCCAGGTTGGCCTCGAACTTGGCGACGGCGCCGCGCGGGATGTCGAGCCCGCCGGACGGCAGTTTTGGCCAGGGGCGCCGCGCGGCGCCGGGCGTCGGCGGTTCGCTCGGTTGCCACAACGGTTGTGCTGGGCGAGGCTCGTGTTCCTCGTCGCCCGGCTCGTCGTCGAGCGGCGGATCGGGAGGGACTGGAGGCATGGGCGGCGCGAAGGCCGCGGCGGGCTCCGGCTCGAAGCCGGGCAGCCAGGAACAGGGCTCGGGGATGCGAGTCATGGGGGTCTCCGTGGGGCGACGGAGACGCACCTGCCCCCACGGGGCGATGGCTCCCCGTCAGGTGGATGGATGGCCCACCGGATGCGCAAGCGCATGGGTGGGTGGCTCTGGTGCCGCGCGAGGCGGCGATCAATCAGTCAGATGCGGTGCCGGTGTGCCGCGGGCATCGGGCTCCTGGCGGAGCACGAAGGGGCTTGCAAGGCGGGTATCGACCGCGGCGCCGACGCAAGTCGGGGCTGGGCAGGCTGACGCCTGCGGGTAGCCCTTGCACTGTGCGCGAAGGCCTGCGGGTCCGATCGCGTCTCAACCGGTTGCCACCGCCAAGGCCCGATTTGGCAGGGGCCGCGCGGTGGCGGCTCGCGCCCGACAATGAGGCATGCCGGACGACCAGCCACCACCCGCCGACGCTGACGAAGCCTTGGCGGAAATGCTCGAGCAGTGCGAGCGCTTCGAGGCTGACCTGGCCCCGCTGCTGGCGCATCCGCGCCGCCCACCGTCGCGGCGAGCGCTGCTGACCCTCGCGTTGTGCGACGTCGCGATGGAGTTCTGGGTGGCGCAGCGCCTGCTGATTCGCGCCGGCATGCACACCGTGGCCCTGGCCCTGGTGCGCCTGCACTTCGAGGCGACGGTGCGATCGATCTGGCTCTTGCACGGCGCCAGCGACGAGTGGCTGGATCGCTTCGCAGCGCCGATGGCCCCGGGTCAGCTTGCCGAGCCCGTGCTCGGGCCGAACGTCGACGCGATGTTGCAGACGCTGGCGAAGACCGCGCCGCCGTTCCTGGCGCAGACGCTCGGCGCCTTCAAGGCAGCGACTTGGCAGCCGATGAACTCGTACGTGCACGGCGGCATCCGGCCCGTGGTGCAGAGTCTGGCTGGCGGCACGCCTCAGCAACTCGTCGGTGTGCTGCAGAACGGCAACGGCATGGCCTTGATGACGGCCAACCTGCTGGTGGTAGCGCTGCAGGACCCGGTGCTCGCAGGGCGGATCGGCCCGATCCAGCACAAGCACCGGGCGTGTCTGCCGCCCATGCAGCCACCCCGCGCTTGATGGCGCCATCCCTCATGGGAACCTGAATCCACGGGCCGATGTCGCGCCCGCCCTCATTCAGGAGCCCCCATGAAACTCTCCAAGCAGGAGCTGGAAGCCGTGATCGCGGCTTCTCCTCGCAGCTTCGTTCCCTTCAACAAGCTCGTGCTGTCGCCGACCTACCAGGCGCGGCCCGAGAACCGGGCGGCGCCGCTGCCGCTCACCGAACTGGCGGCGTCCATCGAGGCCGCGGGCCTGCTGCACAACCTGATCGTCGTTCGCGGCGCGCGTGGCGTGCACGAGGTCTGCGCCGGCGGCCGGCGCCTGCGCGCGATGGCGCTGCTGGTGGAGCAGGGCCGCTGGGCAGAGAACCAGCCGGTGCCGGTGCTGGTGGTGCCGGCCGAGCAGGCGCTGATGGCCAGCCTGATCGAGAACGTCGAGCGCGAGGCCTTGAATCCGGCCGACGAGTTCGCGGCTTTTGCCCGACTCATCGACGGCGGCCGGTCGGTCGAGGACGTGGCGGCGGCCTTCGGCGTCACGCCGCAAGTCGTGAAGCGCCGGCTCAAGCTGGCGGCGGTGTCGCCCGCGCTGCTGACGCTGTTCCGTGCAGGCGGGATCGGGCTGGACTGCCTGATGGTGCTCGCGTCGATCGATGACCCGGCGCGGCAGGAGCAGCTGTGGCAGCAGTTGCCCGAATGGAACCGCAGTGCGGATCAACTGCGCCGGCTGCTGACCCGCGGCGAGGTCGAGTCGGATCGCGACGGCGTGGCGATCTTCGTGACGGTGACCGCCTACGAAGCCGCGGGCGGTCCCCTGCGGCGCGACCTGTTCAGCGACCACGGCAAGGCCTACCTGCAGGACGCCGCGCTGCTGGAGCGGCTGGCGCTGGACAAGCTGCAACAGCCTGCCCGCGAGGTCGCCGCCGAAGGCTGGAAGTGGGTCGACGTGCAGGCCCGGTATGTCTACGAGGACTACCAGCGTCACGGCGAGGTGCGCCGCGCACGTCGCGCGCCGAACGCGGACGAGGCGGCGCGCCATGCGCAACTCGAAGCCGAACTGGAGACGTTGCACGCGCGCATGGAGGCGATGTCGGACGACGATGGCGACGAGGACGAGTACGCCGCGCTGGAGGCCGACGACGAGCGGCTGCAAGCCGAGCTCAACGCCATCGACGAAGCGCTGGCGGTGTTTCCGGCGGACCTTCTGGCGCAGGCGGGCTGCGTGGTGTTCGTGGGATCGCGGGGAACGGTCGAGGTCAAGCGCGGGCTGGTCCGGCCGGAGGATCGTGATGCGGTCGTGCAGGCGGCGCGGCAAGCCACAAGCGGCGAGCCGACCACCGGCTCTGCGCTCGTGAGCCTGCCAAAGGGCGGCGCCCGCGCGGTGCATTCCGAGAAGCTGATGCGCAGCCTGACCGCACACCGCGTCGCGGCGATCCAGGCCGAACTCCTGCTGCGGCCTGATGTGGCCCTGGCCGCGCTGACAGCTCATCTGGCGGCGAAGCTGCTCAAGGACGGCTTCCACCGCTACCGCGGCGGCGACGATGCGCTCACCGTCAGCGCGAGCGAGACGCACGAGGACCTGCGGCGCGAGTCCGCGGACATGGCCGAGGCCGAAGCCTGGAAGCTGATGGAGCAGACCCGCATCGAGTGGACCGCGCGACTGCCCGCCGACGGTGCGGCGTTGCTGCCCTGGCTGCTGGCGCAGGAACGCCCGACCGTGATCGGACTGCTGACCTTCCTCGTCGCCGCGAGCGTCACCGGGGTCGATGGCACCGAGCACGAACGCCAGAGCACGGACGCGCTGGCCCAGGCGCTGGCGCTCGATATGCGGCGCTGGTGGAAGGCCAGTGCCGCCTCGTACTTCAACCATGTGTCGAAGGCGACGACACTCGCCGCGGTGACCGAGGCTGCGGGTGCCAACGCCGCCGCGCCGCTGGCCGGGCTGAAGAAGGATGGCGCGGCGGCGGGTGCCGAGCAGGCGCTGGCCGCGGTGGGCTGGCTGCCGAGGTGCCTGCGGACCCCGCCGCAACGGCCCGAGACCGACCGCGCGCGGCTTGAAGGTGGGGACATGCAAGCCGCGTCCGGGGGTGAGCCGCAGGACGAGGAAACCCCCGGCGAAGGCGCCCGTTGATCGAGGGCCGGGACGGCGGGCCCTAGTGAAGCACGCCTCCCGGCTGTGGCAGGGCCGTGACGGGTTCCAGCATCAGCGGCACGGCGAACAGGTCGTGGTCGCCAGGGATGTCGAACGGCGCGATCTCTTCGCTCATGTGCGCAGCAGGCCCAGCAGATGATCGAGCATCCACCGCTTGGCGGCGTGGCGAGCCGCTGGCGTCGCCCGCGGAAGCCACGGGCACCAGATGCCGAACGGTGTCTGGCGGATGTCCAGCTCGAGCCCCACGGTCGGCCGGCGTATCGCCGCAATGGCGAACCTGGCGAAGGCCGCGCGATCCTCCTCGACATGGCCGAAGGCGGTGACCATCGCCCCGGCCCAGAACGCCGCGCGTGGTGGGTCGGCAAGCAGGGCGGGCACGATCAGCTCCCAGACCAGGCTGCCGCCCGTGTCCCATTCGAGCAGCCACAGCGAGGGACTCAAGGCACGAATCCCGGCCCGCTCCATCGGCGGCAACTGGTGCGCCAGGTTGGCGGGCGTCCAGGGACTTACCAGCGGTGAGTCGGTGTAGATGTCGTTCAGCGACTCCGGATCGTGGCGGCCAGGGAGCCGCTCGAACAGGGCATGGTCGTGCGTGACCGCCGCCGCGACCCCATCGCGCAGCGCCTTGGACCAGACGCGGGCCAAGGGCTCGCATCGCACGACGGGCAGCGCGGGCTTGGCGAACAGACCGGGGGCGACGGTCGCATCCGCGTCGAACGGCATCGGCAGCGCCGGCGGTAGGCTGAAGGGCAGCTTGTAGGGCTTCATGGTGTCCTCAAAGCGTGGAAGTGGAGGGGGTGGCCACCGGCGGGGCGTCGGGTTCGGCGGTCGCAGGCGCGGCCAGATCGGCCGGCGAGCCGGCTGTCGGTTTGCTGCGCATAACCGCGGACTGACCTAAATACGCGTTCGTGATCTGCGGCCGACCATGGCCGAGCAGGGCGGACACGCGTTGCCGCGCGGCGTTGTCGGCGTCCGCCGCGACTCCCTGGCCGCCGGCCACCGGGGGCAGCGAGCCGGTCAGCTCGGTGTAGCGGCTGGCCGCGAACTGGTGCCGCAGGCCATGCGGAACCACGCGCAGATCGCGCTTCGTGATGCCAAAGCGCTCCATCACGTAGCGCAACCGGCGCAGCGCCTGGACCAGCGTCAGGTTCGGGTCGCCGACGCTGCCCTGCGTGCCCTTGGCGACGTGGCACGCGTAGGTGACGGCATGCCGGCACAAGGCATCGTCGATCGGCACGTAGCGCTGCCGCCCGCCTTTCGTGCCGCGGTGTGTGTCGAGGTACTGGACCGCTGCGCTCCCGTCCTCCCCATCCGATCCAGAATCGCCTTTGGCTTGGCGCGCGGTCGCCACGTCGACGTGCGGACGCAGCATCAGGCTCTCCTTGAACCGCAGCCCGAAGGCAAGCATCAACCAGAGGCTGGCCGCCGCGTGCACGTCGTAGTCCTCGACATCGCGGATCACCGAGGGGACATCGATGCCCAGCGCGCGCCACGACTTGTCGTCCGTCGTGATGCCACTGCGCCGGTACAGCGCGGGGTCGTCGAAGTAGGCCCGGATGGGCTTGAGCAGCTTGGGCTTGCCGATCCAGCGGGTGAAGGTCTTGAGGTGCGAGTAGTAGGTCGGGATCGTGCCCGGCGCCAGGCGGCCGGCCTTGGCTTCGGCACACCAGTGCGCCAGCACGAAGTCGGCATGGCGACCGCTGAACGAACGTGGGTCGAGCTTGAAGGCCTTGACCGGGTTGTGGTGCAGGAAGCGGAACACCCACACACAGAGCCGGCCCCGCGACTGCGCGGTGCGATGGCCGATGTTCTTGGCCTTGACGGCGTGCTGCCAGTTGTGCCGGCGCAGGATCAACGCCAGCACGTGCATGCACCGCTGCGGCTGCAGCGGCAAGGTGTCGAGATCGACGGTGAGCGGATCGGTTTGGGACATGGCGACCTCCGGGTGCCGATGAATCGAAATGAGTGGCCCGTTGAGAGACCGACAGGTGCGGGGCGAGGCATCGAGTCGTTGCGCGTCCCCACGCGCGGTTGCCTAGGGTTCGGACGGCAGCACCGTCCAGGCCTTCGTAAAAGTGATCGCCTTGCACACGGTGCGTACACGCGTGGCTGTCCGCTCGGGGCGGACCGCAACGCCAGCTCGGCAGGGGCCGAGGGCGGGCGCGGCATGGTGTGCGGGCGTCACCCGTACGACGGCCCATCGAGGGACCGCACGCGGACGTTTCAACCGGACCGAAAGGCACCACCGCAGCCAACGCGGTGGGCGGTCCGTTCACGCAGGTCCCACGGATGCCGGTCGAGCCGGTGTGTCGTGGGTCGCAGTCGCTCGAGGCGGCCGCGGCGCGTGAAGCTGGAACGTCAGGGGAAAGGAGGCGGGTGCCCGAAGGCGCGCCGCAGTCCATGGCCTCGCGGGCCATGGCGGCTGGTGGGTGAACTTGGCGGATCGAAGTCCGCGCGGATCCGGGGCTCGAGGCCCTCGGCGACCGAGGTCACTGGACTGATGGTGCTTCCTTCGACACGGCGACTGTGCGCCGCGTCCGGTGTGGAAGCTACCGGCTTGACGCACCGCAATCATGTGCCAGCGCGACGCCGACCTCAAGCTCGAAATGTGCCCATTAGCGCGCCGTGATCGAGGTCGGCTCACAGGGCAAGAGGGGTTGACAAGCCTTTCTCCTACCTCTGTCTCCCATGGACCAGGAAAGGACGGCCTGGCGGGGCATTGGCGCGACTGCGGCACTTGACGGGACCGAGACGGATGCGACCGTGGAGCGACTTGAGGAAGCGCCGTTGCGGCGGCGGCGGGGTGGGAGTGCACCGAGAGCCGCGTTCCACGCTGGTCGACGTCGCGAGCGACCTGATCGCGATAGCGCGCCCGGTTCGACAGTCTTCCGCATGGGAGCCAGCCATCGGTCGTCCGATGCTGAACGGTCTTCTAAGGTCCTGTAGGAGCAACTCCATGAATGCAATCGTCCGAGCCATCGACGTTGGCTTCGGCTACACCAAGTACACGACGGGCGGGAACCACGCCGACATCCGCTGCGCCAGCTTCCCGTCACTCGCCTGCCTCAGCACGCGCGACCCGTCGGCATCGCTGGGTGCGGAACGCCGACGGACCTTCGCGATTCCCATCAAGAGCGTCTTCTACGAGGTCGGCCCGGACGTGGTCCTTGCCGGCGACGGGTTCCGCGCCACGCAGATCCACCATCGCTACATCGACACGCCCGAGTACCTGGCGCTGGCGCGTGGGGCGATGCGCTCGATGAAGGTGGAACACATCGACCTTCTCGTGGTTGGCCTGCCCGTGGCGACCTTCGCCGCCGACAAGGCCGCGCTCGAGAAGCTGATGACCGGCCGGCACAACGTGGGCGGCGGCAAGACGGTGCACGTGCGCAAGGCGCTGGCAATGGCCCAGCCGCACGGCGCGCTGATCGACTACGCGGACCAGCACGACCGCGTGCTCGCGATGCAGGACGAACAAAGCCTGGTGATCGACCCCGGCTCGCGCACCTTCGACTGGCTGGTGGCGCGCGGCATGAAGCTCTCGCACAAGCGCAGCCACTCGGTCGACCGCGGCGTGGCCGACATCCTGAACCTCATCGCGGACGACGTGAGCGTGGAGATCGGCTCGCCCTACACCGGCCTGGACAGCATCGACCACGCGCTGAGGACCGGCAAGGCGTTGACCGTGTACCAGAAGACCTATCAGCTTTCGCGTATGAGACCGATGGTCGAGAGCATCGCCCGGCAGGCCGTCGCGGCCATGATGCGCCGCATCGGACCCGCCTACGACGTGCGCAACGTGATCCTCGTCGGCGGTGGTGCGTTCCTGTTCCGCAAAGCGGTCAAGCAGGCGTTCGCGTCGCACGAGGTGCTGGAGGTCAAGGAGCCGATGTTCGCCAACGTGCGCGGGTATCAGATCGCAGGTTCCAACCATGTGGCAGCGGCCACACAGGGCGCAGGCGCTGCGGCGGCGGAAGGGGGCAGGGCATGAGTGCGGTCGAGACGAAGGCGGACCACAGCGTCAGGCTGCTCTTCGAGCTGTCGCGCGACGACAACCCACGGCTGTTCGACGACCTGATGCGATTCAACAAGGGCCCCAAGCGCGTCAACCGGCTGCGGTTCCTCGCCCATGAAGGCCTGCTGGCGCAGCATTGGCATCTCGGCATGACCGTTCCGGCGCCGGTGCCGGCGCCGATGGCGGCCGTGCTGAAGGCGCCGAATGCCAGCGTGGACCCAGCTGTGGCGCGCCAGACCAGCCAGGCGTTCGAGGTCAGCAACGGTGGAGCGGAGGAATGATGCGGCGCAAGCGCAAGGCGAAGCGCGCGGTCAGCGCGTCAACGTTGTCGCAGATGGGAGTCTGCGAGCGGCTGGTCGTTTTCGAGCACTTTGAGGGAAAGCGGCCAACACCCGCGCAGAGGGTGGCCCTGCAGCGCGGGCTGCGGGCGCATCGTCTGTTCGCGTCTGAAGGCGAGTCTGAAGCAGCGCGACGAGGACGCTGCTTCATTGCCACGCATGTCTTTGGTGACGGACCGGAGACGCAAGTCCTGCGGCTCTTCCGCGATCGGTACCTTCGACCCACGCGTGCAGGACGGAGTCTGATCTTTACCTACTACCGACTGGCGCCAGCGGTGTGCCGGACAATGGAGAGATGGCCGGCGACGCGGTCTGCGGTAAGGGCGGCGATCGGGCCGTTGGTTTGGTTCGCCACCCGTCTGCTCGCCGATCGCGAGGCAAGCCATGCCAGCGGCTGAGCTCTGGCTTCTTCTCGCCGGCTGCGTTGTCTGCGTGACAGCGGTGTGGGCTGCGGCACGCCTTGTTCGCCGGCGCTCCGTGCAGGTGGATCGATGGATGCCCGAGGGGTTGAAGGATCACACGCTCGCCTACTCGGAGCGGACTTTCAGGTCGGGTGACGACTGGCAGGTGGTAGCTCGCGTGGATCGCGCGTACCGAGGGCAGAGCGGGCCAATCGTTCTGGTCGAACTCAAGACGCGACAAGCCGACAGGGTCCACCTATCGGACATCATTGAACTGTCGGCGCAGCGCGTTGCGCTGGAGGGCGAGACAGGGGAAAGTGTCGCTCCCGTCGCATGGGTTGTCGTCGAGTCGGCAGCCGGGCGCAGCGCGCATTCGGTCAGGCTCTTGTCGCCGCATGTCGTTTGGGACTTTGCCTCGCGGCGCGAAGCCCTTCTGGCGGGCACGGAGTCGCCTTACTATCCGGCAACGAGCCGAGTGTGCGCATCGTGCATCTATCGCGCCCGGTGCCGCATGCGCAGTTGACCTGAGTGCCCGGCCGAACGTGTGCGGCGCACGCCATACGCCCGGCTGGCACAGTGGAACGGTGCGACGAAGAACTGGGTTGGTCAGCTCAAGCCGCGCGGCGCAGCGGTGCTACGTTCCAAGGGGTACCGGCCTCGCAAGCGGAAATGAAGGCAGCCCAGAGTTCCAAGGCCGCGCGTCGCTCGGGGATCTCTTCCCGTACGTCGTAGATGGCCTCCATACCCTTGAGGGTGTGGTTCAGCGCCAACTCGGTGATCTCGTTGGCGACACCCATGTTTCGCATGTGCCCCTTGGCGGTGCTGCGGGTGTCGTGCGGTGTAAACCGCCGCACGTCGATCTTTCCTTGCTCGAATGCACGAGTGATGGCTGCCCACAGGGTCGTTTTGCCCACATGGGTGTCTCCCTGGAGGCGGACGCGGCGAGCCGTTCGTGCCGGCAGCACCCACGTCGAATTGCCAGCCAACTCATGCAAACGCTGGAACCAGGTCACGACCGTCGGGGTAAGCGGGACCAGGAAACCGACCCGAGTCTTGACGGATTCTTCCGGCACCCACCAGGTACCTCGTTCCAGGTCGATGTGCTCCCAGCGAGCCTTCGTCAACTCGATGGATCGAACACAAGTCGCGAGCAGGATCCGAAGCGCAAGCGCGTTTGCAAGGCCGATGTCATCCACGTCCTTGAGCAGAGTCCGAAGCTCCTCTTCAGTGAGCATGACCCGCTTGCGCACGGGAGGCCGAGCGCCCATCAGCGCAACGAGTTCGATGCCGGCACATGGGTTGTAGTCGATGAGCCTCTTGCCGCAAGCATGCCCAAAGAGCTGTTTGGCCGAGGTCAGGATTCGCTTGCAGATCGTCCACGAGCGCTTGCTGCTCTCGAGGATGTGAACGATGTCCGCCGGCACGATCTGCCGAACTTCGAGGGAGCCGAGCTTCGGGACGATGACTTTGTCGATGTCCCATCGCCGGTAGTACACGGTTCCCTCGGCGAGCGGCGGGGTGGTCAGCTTCTTGGTCTTGTAGTCCTCGGCGAGCGTGCGCACGGTCCAGGCCTGCTGGGCGCGCATCCTTTCCAGCTTCTTGTCGGCTGCCGGGTCGCGCCCTTTGTCGATGTCAACCCGGCGTTCACGAGCGAGCTTCCGAGCCGCGGCAAGTGTGAGGTCGGGGTAGTTGCCAAGCGTGACCTCCTTGCGTCGGGTCCCGGCGTTCCGGTAGCGAAACACCCATGCCGCGGTTCCCGCTTTGGACAGGGTGAAGGTCAGTCCGTCGCCATCGGACTTTGCAACGGGCTCGCCCCTTGCAATCCAGTGACGGATCTGGACGTCGTCAAGAAGGTTGCGCTGACGCACTTCACGGGCCTCCTAGGCCTGTTGATGTCTGCCCCAATGTAGGTTGCTAGCTACCCGGCTAGCTACCCGCTAGCTACCCACTTGGCTACCCATTTCGCCATCGGCGGCGTGACACCGTATGGACCGCGGTGAACGAGAATCTCAAGCGCATCAACGAGTTGCGCTTGGGGCTTGATCCTCGTTGAACTTACATGGGACCGCAATCGCACTCGCAGGTGGCGAGTTTCAATGGCGTTCGACGACGTGGTGCTGATTGATTCTAGAGTCGCGCGCTGGCTCCTATCCTTGCATCGCCACATCGACCGCCGAGGACCCGACCGCCGAGGACCGCATGAACCTGCTGCAAACCCTTCGCGGCCAATGGGACGTGATGACCGGCCGCTATGCGGCCGCGCCGATCGGCGGCGGCGCCGATCTCGACGACGGCAGCGCGCTGCTGCGCGCGGTGCGCGGCGAAGAGTTGCACCGCATCGTCGGCGACGACCCCTGGGCGTCGCCGGCCTTCGGCGGCACGACGCCGCCGACGCGCGCCTGGGGCGTGCGCGACCGCCAAGGCGGCCGCATGGTGGGCGTGCTGCAGACCACCGAGGCGCGGCACCTGCTGGGCGTGGCCGCCACGGTCGGCGCCTATGCGCTGGACCGGCTGAGCCCGGCGGTGCTGGAGCGCACGGTGGTCGTCACCTTCTTCGCGCTGCTGCCCGAAGCGCGCAAGACGGCGGCCGGGCTGGTGCTGCTGGCCGAGTCCTTGCGCCTGCATCTGCAGGACGGCGCCAGCGTGGCGTCCTTCATCGCCGAGCCGGCGCTGCTGCAGCGCTACCTGCGGCTGGGCGCGCGGCCGCTGGCGCCGATGCGGGCCAGCGCCTATGGCGGCTACCGCATCCCGCTGGTGCTGCTGGCCGCCGACCGCGCCCACCTGGAGGCCGTGCACTCGCCACTGCGCCTGCTGGTCAAGGCCGGCGACTTCGGCGACGACGACCCCACGCTGCCGTGGTGGCGCGACTTCGAGCGCCGCCATGGCCGCATCGACACCGGCGTGGCCGCCTACCAGCCGGCCGCCGACGAAGGCGAGCGGCCGGTGCATGCCTTGCTCAGCCGCGGCCTGTCGGACGCCGAGGTGCAGGCGCTGCTGGCCGGCAGCCTGACGCTGGACAGCGCGGTGGGCGATCGTATCCTGGCGCAAGGCGACGGCGGCCGCCTGCTGGGCGTGGTCGCGGCCGGCGTGGTGCACGCGGTGATCAACGGCCGCGTGGTCGGCGCCATGGGGCCGGGCGAGCCCTTCGGCGAAATCGCCTTCGTCACCGGCGAGCCGCGCAGCGCCGACCTGGTGGCCGCCGTGCCGGGCACCAGGCTGCTGCAGTTCAGCCCCGCGGCGCTGGCCGCGCTGCCGCCGGCCGCGGCGCTGGTGTTCTGGCGCAACCTGGCCTGGTGCCTGGCGCAGCGCCTGAAGCAGCGCACCGCCTGACACTGCGCACCTTCTGAGCACCCCCAGGTCCGGGCCGGGGGCCCGTCCCGCCCCCCGCGGGGGATCAAGTTGCCCGGCGGAGCCGGATCAACTTGAGAGAGGCAAGGACGCGCTGCTCCGTCACCGCCGTCACCGCCGTCACGATTGGCATGGGGCCTTGTCGACAGCCGGCGCTGCTGATACAAGTCGTCACAGTGCCGGCCAGCGGCCACCGCGAACGGTCGCGGCCGCGGCACCGACGACCTGGCGCCCATCACCCAAGAGGAGTACCGGCCATGTGGCGAATGAGTCGCAAGCAGCGCGAACGGCGCGAACGTCTGGCCGGCTGGGCCGCGTCGAACGAAGGTTCCGACGTCGCGTTGCACCAGACGGTGTTGCACGCGTTCCAGAAGCGCCTGCAGGGCACGGTGACGCTGCCCTCCGATCCCGGCTACGACCATGCGCGCCAGCTCACCAACCAGGCGTTCCAGAAGTTCCCGCTGCTGATCGTCTACTGCGAGGTGTTCCAGGACGTCTGGGAATGCCTGGCCTTCGCCCGCCGGCACCGGCTGTGGATCACCACGCGCTCGGGCGGTCATTCGACGGCCGGCTACAGCGTCAACGACAGCATGGTGATCGACCTGAGCCGCCTGAACGCCGTCACCATCGACTACGAAGGGCGCCGCGCCATCGTCGGCCCGGGCACCAACTGGGGCCATCTCAACGCCACGCTGGCCGACTACGGCTTGCACATGCCCACCGGCGGCTGCGGCGACGTCTGCGTGGCCGGCTACATGCAAGGCGGCGGCTACGGCTTCACCTCGCGCAAGTTCGGCATCAACTGCGACAACGTCGAAGAGATGCTGGTGATGCTGGCCAACGGCCGCATCGTGCGCGCCGCGGCCGACTGCAACGCCGACCTGTTCTGGGCCTTGCGCGGCGGCACCGGCAACAACTTCGGCGTGCTGCTGCGCGCCACCTACCGGCTGCACGACATGCCCAAGCTGTGGGGCTTCGGCCTGCAGTGGACGCTGGACCAGGCGCCCGATGCCCTGGTGGCGCTGCAAAAGGGCTTCATGCGCCAGGGCGCGCCGCCGGAACTCGGCTACATGCTGTTCATCAGCTTCAACGGCCCCGACCAGACGCCGGTGCTGCTGATGCGCGGCATCTACTGGGGCGACCGCAAAGAGGGCCACGCGCTGTTGCGGCCGCTGATGAACGACACCGGCGGCGTGCTGTCGACCGTCTACGACCGCGTCGGCAGCTACAACGAGCTGAATGAATGGCTGCTCGAGAACATTCCGCCGTGCCCGGACCTGGCGCGCGAAGACAAGCAGTCGGTGTTGTTCGGCAAGCCGCTCAAGCGCGCCGACTGGAAGAACATCTGCCGCAAGCTGGCCGCGTCGCCGAACACCTGGTCGACGATCTGCATCGAGCCCTATGGCGGCGCGATCAATGCGGTGCCGCGCGACTTCAACGCCTTCGTCCACCGCGATTCCGACTGCGACTTCTTCGTCGACGTGTTCTGGATGAACGACGACGAGCGCCGCCAGTTGCAGGCCTACCTCGGCGAGTTCATGGCCTTGGTCGAACCATTGAGCAACGGCGAGTCGTACCAGAACTACCCGCGCGCCGCGCAGACCGACTACCGCCGCCGCTACTGGGGCGAGCAGTTCGGCCGGCTGCTGGCCATCAAGCGCAAGTACGACCCGCACGAGGTCTTCCGCTACGGCCAGAGCGTCAGCCCCGAGCCGGGCCGCGCCTGGCCGGCCGCGGCGCCCGGCGCCATCACCTACGAGCCCTATGGGCCGCCGGCGATTGCCGTGCCTGAACTCGATCCGCCCACGCCGCCGCGCCAGCCCGCGCGCCGGCGCAGCGCCAAGGCGGCGCCATGAGCGAGCGAACCGGCACGCGCCGCAGCCTGGTCGGGCTGCACTTCCATCCGCCGATGGCCATTGCCCGCGTCGGCGGCAGCCCGCATCCGCTGGAGGCCTTCGAATGGGCCGAAGGGCGCAGCGCCCACGGCAGCACGCTCACCGTGCTGCAGCCGGCGGTGAGCTTTGGCGTGCGCGACGACGGCGGCCTGGTGCCCTACCTGCCCGAGCACATCCGCTTCAAGGACGACGACGGCCGCATCCGCCCGGTGGCGCCTTTCCTCGAACTGTGGGCCACGCTGCAGCGCGCGGCGGACGGCGGCCTGGAAGAGCAGGCGGTGACGCTGGACCTGCTGGCCGAACTGGGCATCGGCCTGGACCACGTGGCGCTCGAAGTCACGGCCTCCAACCTGAAAGCCGCGCGCCGCACCGACGACCCGGCCTGCGGCTTCACGGCGCGGGCCGAGATCGCCGGCACCGACCATCGCCGCCATGCCTTGCAGGCCTTCAGCCGCCACACCGCGGGCCAGGTGCCGCTGGTCAGCCGCGAGCGGCCGATTCCGCTGGGCGCCGTGCAATGGATGCGCCCGCGCAGCGAAGCCGAGCCGGGCTTCGCCGAGGTCGACCTGTCGGTGCTGCGCCTGCGCTTCACGCCGGCCGAAGGCAAGGTCTACGGCCCGCCGACGGCGGCCTACGGACCCGACCGGCTGACCGTCACCGGCCGCTGGGACTCGCTGCAGTTCTTCCGCAAGGAAGACGGCCGCGTGCACATGATCGTCGAGCCCGAGAACCGCATCCTGTCGCCGGACACGGTGTTCTCGCAGTACCGCATGGTCACCGGCCTGTTCGAAGACCCGCAGCCGCAGGACGGCTACGACGGCGCCGAGGAAGGCGACAGCCGCGCCTGGGCCGTGGTCGACGACACCTGCGACGTGCTGATCACCGCCGCGCTGGCCTGGCGCGGCACGCGCTACGTGGCCGAAGGCCGCGTCTTCGTCGGCCCGCCGCACTACGCGCCGGACCGCCGGCCGTTCTACGGCATCGACGATGACCTGGCCGACCGCGACCACGGGCTGATGGCGGTCGATACGATGCCCTTCGCCCAGGTGCAGGCCGAGGTGGTGGCGCTGTTCCGCCGCGTCTTCGAAACGGCGTCGTCGATGAACCTCGATGCCGCGCGCACCGAAGCGCTGCAGGACAACAGCGGCGGCGCCGGCAGCGCGCCGCCGCCGAAAGGCGGCGGCGGCGCCCGCTTGCCGCAGACCGACGGCCGCAGCATGACCCGGGCCGACAAGCCCTATGCCGACCGCATCGGCGACCTGACGCCGGGGCAGACCGATTCGGTCTACAGCCCCAGCGTGCGCGGCGACACGCTGAGCTTCACCAACGCCATCGGCCATGTGCACGGCCCGCTGATGGACGAGACGGTGCTGATCGACTTCCTGCGCCGCAACGTCGATCGCGTCAAGCGCCTGCTGCGGCCGCCGTTCGGCCTGCTCGGCCAGTGGGACGAGCGGCCCGGCCCCGAGCCGCACGCCGATTTCCGCGACCCGCGCGTCGACCGCGACCTGATGCACGACATGCGCATGCCGCCCTACATGCGCGACGCGTACTACGTGCCGCTGTCGCTGACCCGTCGCCAGTACCACCTGATGATCGACTTCCTCGATCGGCTGGCAGCAACCCCTAACCCTCAACCCGAGGTGTCGAAGTGAAGCAACCGACCCCAGCGCCGGCCGCGGCCGAGCCGTCGTCGCGGCCGGGCGGCGGCCCGCGGGCGCGCAACCGCACGGCGCGCGCCGCCGCGCCGGACTTCAACGCCCGCGCCGTCGGCAACCCGGCCACCGCGCGGCTCGAATCGGGCGTCGGCAACTGCTTTCCCGGCCTCGAGATGGACGTGCGCAACCTCGAAGGCCGCTTCTTTCCCGGCATCCTGTTTCGCGTCGTCACGCAGCCGCTGCGGCCGGTGCCCGAGGCGCTGCCCGACCAGGCCGGCATCCGGCTGGTCTACCTCGACTACCTGAACGACCCCATGCTGCCGCAGCGCGGCGGCGAGCACTGGGTGCAGACGCTGCTCGACACCTACATGAGCAAGGTCGGCACCAGCCTGAGCAACGGCCGCTGGTACCTGCACTGGCTGGAACAGGAAGGCAAGCGCATCGCCTGCAGCGCCGAGGACGGCACGCCCTACGATGGCGAAACGCTGTGGCGCTTCGTGCGCTGCCTGCGTGCCGACGTGCCGCTCAAGATTGCCGTGATCCAGCGCGACGCGCCCGACCCGCAGCCGGTCGTCGAGCTGACCGGCCGTCGCCGCCGCTACACCGGCGATGACGGCGTGATCGATACCGCCTACCCGCCGGGCGAACTGACCGAATCGATGTGCAACCCCTGGCAGCACGACTTCCGCGACTGCGCCTGCTACTACTGGGCCTCGAACCACCCCGACGTGGTGCTCGGCGAGATCGACCGCACGGCGCCGAGCGATGCCGTGCCGGCCGACCCCGACCAGGCGCTGACCTGGCTGGACTGGCTGCGCCGCGACCGCAGCCCGGCCGGCAACGTCGCCGCCCCGCCGTCGCGCGCCGAAGCGCGCGCCTGGCAGCTCGACCACTTCGAGATCAACCGCCGCTGGCAGGAACTGGCCTACGTGATCGAAGGGCACGAGGTCGGCGCCGTCTACCACCCGCCGCGGCACGAGCGCGCCACGCCGTACCCCGACGCGGCGGCGATGATCGACGACCTGCGTCACCGCCTGGCCCCGCTGGAGATGACGCTGTGCTGCGCCTACCTGTACGGCCTGTTCTCGCTGCGCGACCCTGCGCACGACCACCGGCACGGCGCGTGGGCGACGATGCACGACGACCTGGTGGCCGCCCGCCAGGCGATGACGCTGCTGGCCGTCGGCGAGATGACGCACCTGCGCTGGGCCAACCAGCTGCTGTGGGAGCTGGATGCCGCCGGCTTCTACCCGGGCGGCGAGCACTACGAACCGGTGCTCGACGTCTTGGCCCCGCCGCGGCTGTGGCTGGGCGAGCCCTTGCCGGACCTGCAGGCGCTGTCGCCCGACATCCTGCGCCGCTATGCGTTCATCGAACGCCCGCGCGGCGACCTCGACCGCGCCTATGCGCGCTGCGTCGCCACGCTGGAGCAGCCGGCCTACCCACGCCACCTGTTCGAGCTGGCGGTGCGCATCGACAGCGACGGCGTGTCGCACTACGAGCGCTTCGACCAGCTGGCCCGCACGCTGGGCGCCTACGGCGCGCAGGACGCCACCGCGCCCTACCTGCGGCCGCTGCAGCTGGGCACCGAGGCGCAGGCCCGCGAAGCGCTGCAGCACCTGGCGCGCTTGATGGCGGCGCTGAAAAGCGGCTACCAGGCGCAGGCGCGGCGCGACCCGCAGGCGGCGCAGCGCGCCATCACCGAGGCCCGCGCTGCGATGGACGTGCTGCGCCAAGAGGCCGAGCAACTGGCCCGGCACGGCATCGGCGTGCCGCTGTTCGACGCCTTGGCGCCCGCGCCATGAGCCGCCAAGGGGCCCCGATGCAAGCGGCCGCGGCGATCACGCGCATCCCGGTCTCGGCCATCGGCCGCGGGCCGCTGCGATCGGCGCTGTCCGCGACGACCGCGCTGCCGACCGCGTCGCCGACCGCCTCGCCATCCGCGCCACCGACCGCGCCGCCGGCCGCGGCGCGGACCCACGGCGGCAGCGCGCTGCACCGCTTCGACACCGCGGCCGGCGCCCACCTGCTGGTGGTCGACGGCTCGCGCGTCTACGACCTGCCGCCGGCCGAGGCCGCCGCCGCCGACCGCGCGCTGGCCGCCGGCCCGGCGGCAGAGCAGGCGCTGCTGGCGCGGCTGAACCTGGCCGCCGCGCGGCCGGCGGTGGTCGACGACGACATCGGCACGCCGCCGGTCACCGCGCTGGCGCTGAACATCGCCGAGCACTGCAACCTGGGCTGCGGCTACTGCTATGCCGATGGCGGCAGCTTCGGCCAGGCGCCGCGGCGCGAGGCGATGGGCTGGGCCGTGGCCCAGGCCGCGGTGGACCGCCTGGTCGGCGGCCTGGCGCCCGGCGCCACCGCGCGGCTGGCCTTCATGGGCGGCGAGCCGCTGCTCGCGCGCGCGCTGTTGCGCCGCGCCACCGAGTACGCCGGCGAAGCCTGTGCCCGCCGCGGCCTGCGGCTGCAACTGGCCTTGACCACCAACGCCACGCGGCTGACCGACGACGACGCCGCGTTCTTCGCCCACCATGGCTTTGCGGTCACGGTCAGCCTCGACGGCAGCGCCGCGCTGAACGACCGGCTGCGGCCGCGCCGCGGCGGCGGCGGCAGCCATGCCCAGGTGCTGGCGCGGCTGCCGGCGCTGCTGGCGCGCCAGGGCGAAGCCGCGCTGCCGGGCCGGCCGCGGCTGCGCGCCAGCGCCCGCATCACCGTCACGCCCTTGCACCGCGCGCTGCGCGGCGATGTCGAGCACTTGATCGGCCTGGGCTTCGCCGCCGTCGGCGTGGCGCCCAGCCTGGTGGCGGCGGACGCCGCGCTGCGCATCGCCGATGGCGGCTTTGCCGAGCTGCTGGCGCAGATCGTCGACGTTGCCGACGCTTGCGAGCGCCAATTGCTGCGCGACGGCAAGCCCGACGCCTATCCGTTCGCCAACCTGCTCGACGCCTTGCGCGAACTGCATCGCGGCACCCACCGGCCGCTGCCCTGCGGCGCCGGCGCCGGCTACCTGGGCGTGGCCGCCGACGGCGCGCTGCACGCCTGCCACCGCTTCATCGGCGACGACGCGGCGCGCTTCGGCGACCTCGGCCGCGGCATCGACGACCAGGCCCGCGGCGCGTGGCTGGCGCAGCGCCACGTCCATCGCCAGCAGCCATGCGCCAGTTGCTGGGCGCGCTACCTGTGCGGCGGCGGCTGCCACCACGAGGTGCTGCACCGCGGCCGCGCGGCCTGCGATTTCATCCGCGGCTGGCTCGACCACTGCCTGCGCAGCTACGCGCGCCTGTCCGATGCGCGGCCCGAGCTCTTCGGCTGATGCCGCGATCGCCGGCGCCGCGGCGGTCCCGCGCCGCGGTGCGCAGGTCGCCGTGCTGGGCGGCGGGCCGGCCGGCGCGGTGGCGGCGCTGTGCCTGGCGCGGCGCGGCCATGCGGTGACCCTGGTCGAGCGCGGCCGCCTTCACCCGGGCAGCGAGCGCAGCCACCCCTGCGAGACGCTGGCCGCCGGCGCGCTGCCGCTGCTGGCCGAACTGGGCCTGGCCGACCTGCCGGCGCGCTGCGGCGCGCGCGCCGATGCCTCGAGCGAACGCCATTGGCCACCAGCCGCCGCCAACCGCGCCGACGGGGCGATGGCCGCCGCGGCAATGGCCGCCGGCGGCAGCGCGCGCGACGCGCTGGCCCTGCCGCGCGACCGCTTCGACGCGCTGCTGCGGCAGGCCGCGTGCGCCGCCGGCGCCCGCCTGCTGGGCGCCCATGCCGGCGCGCCGCAGCCGCTGGACGGCGGCTGGGCCACGCCGCTGCGCCACGACGGCCGGCACACGCTGCTGCGCGCCGACCTCGTGATCGACGCCCGCGGCCGCCGCGGCGCGCCGGCGGCGGCCGATGGCCCGCGCAGCGTGGCGCTGTGCGGCCATTGGCGGCCGCGGCATGCGGCGGGCGAGGCGACTGGCGATGCGGCCGGCGGCGCGTCGCCGTTCGGCGGCAGCGTGGTGGCGGCGCACGCCGACGGTTGGGTCTGGCTGCTGCCGTCGGTCGGCGTGAGCGCGGGCACGAGCGAGGGCGAGGGCGCAGGCGATGGCGCAGGCGAGGCCGCGGCCGCACGGTGCGTCGCCGCCTTCGTCGATGCCGCCGCGCTGCACGGCCTGGACGGCGGCGGCCGCGAACGCCTCTATCGCCGGCACCTGGCGGCGGCCGCGCCTTTGTCGAGCCGGCTGGCCGGCTGCGTGCTGGTCGCCTTGCGCGTCTGCGATGCCACGCCGCGCGCGGCGGCCGATGCCGCGCCGGCGCCCGGGCTGCTGCTGGCCGGCGACGCCGCGGCCTGCATCGACCCGCTGTCGTCGCAGGGCCTGGCGGCGGCGCTGCGCAGCGGCGTGCAGGCCGCCGCCTGCGTGCACACCGCCTGGCACCGCCCGGCTGACGCCGCGCTGGCCTGGGAGCTGCACCGCGCGCGCAGCCGCGCCCACGCGCAACGGCATGCGCGGCTGGCCGGCAGCCATCACGCGGCGCCCGCCGCGCAGTGGCCCGGCCCGTTCTGGACGCCGCGCGCGCGGGCCGCGCCGCCGGTGCCCGCCTGGCCGGACCTGCAGGCGAGGCTGGCGCTGGCCGCTAACGTCAGAATCGAGCCTCACACGGTGCTCGACGACGGCTGGGTGCGGCAACGGCCGGCGCTCGCGGCGCCCGGCTTCGATGAGCCGGTGACGCACCTCGCCGGCGTGCCGATCGAGCGCTGGCTGGCCGCGCTGGGCGCAGCGGACGAGGCGCCGACGCTGGCCGTGCTGCTGGACCGCTGGCACGCCGCCTTCGGGCCGGCGCGCACGGCGGCCGCCTTCGGCCGGCTGTGGCAGGCCGGCGCGCTCAGCGAGCGGGGCGCGGCCGCGGCACGGGCGCCGTCGCCGTCGCGGTCGTTGTCGCCGCTTCAATCGGCGTCTTGAATCTCGGCCGGCGCCGGCGCCACGAAGCGCCGCAGCAGGCCCAGTGCTCCCTGCGAGCGGGCCACCGCGCGGCCTTGCGCCCAGGCCTCGGCCTGCGCCGCCGAGCCCGCGGGCAACAGTTCGCCGCGCAAGCGCCACAGCGGCGCTTCGATCCAGCGCTCGCCGGCTTCGGCCATCTGCCGCTGGGCCAGTTCGAGCAGCGCCAGCGCTTCGTCGTGCCGCTGCAGCCGCGCCAGCGCCCGCGCCAGCAAAGACTGGCACAGCGGGCGGTAGTTGTAGGCGCCGGTGGCCCACCAGCGCTGCAGCGCGGCCTGCATGCCGGCGACGGCCGGCGCCACCTCGGCGGTCGGGCCTTGCAGGGCCTGCGTGGCCAGCGTGAAGAACTCGCCGACGATCTGCATCAGCGTCAAGCCGTGCTGGCGGGCGAGCGCGCTCGTGCGTTCGGCCTCGGCCGGCATGGCGGCCCAGTCGTCGTGCAGCGCGCCGACGATGCAGCGGAACGACAAGGCCTGTCCGACGCTGTGCGCGTGGCCGATCTCGTTGGCCCAGGCCAGTGAATCGGCCAGGACCGCCTGCGCGCGTTCGTCCTCGCCCAGCACCGCGCAGGCCAGCGCCAGGAAGTTGGACGTCATCACGCGGTGGTCGATGCCCAGCTGCGGCGCCAGCGGCGCGTGCGTCGGCCCGTCGTACATGGCCAGCCCGCGTTCCAGATGGGCGAGCGCCGCCTTGGGCTCGCCGATGTGCAGCGCCACGGCGCCGACGGCGCGATGGCCGATCATCTGGAACAGCGCGTTGCCGCGCGCGCTGGCTTCGGCCAGCAGCCGCTCGGCGGGCGCGCGCGCGGCGTCGAAGCGGTTGCCCACCAGGTGGTACGAGTACAAGCCGTTGAGCGCCGGGATCAAGCCCTCGCCATCGGCGCGCTGCTCGGCCAGCGCCACGGCGCGTTCGTAGGCCTGGCCGGTGGCCTGCGCGGCCACGCCTTGCACGGCGCGCAGCGCGCTGGCCAGCGGAATCTGCAGCGACAGCTCCAGCGCGTCGCGCTCCGCGCCGGCGGGCAGGGCGGCCAGCTCGTCCATGCCCAGCCGCAGGTGCGACAAGCCCTCGACCAGTGCCGAGCGCGCCAGCGCCTGCTCGCCGGCGCGCCGCCATTGCGCCGCGGCCTGCCAGGGCTTGCCGGCGCCGCTGAAGTGGCGCGCCAGCGTCTCGGGCTCGGCCTGCGTGGCGGCGGCGAAGTTCGACTGCAGCACCTCGGCGATGTGGGCATGCGCGGCCTGGCGCGCGGCGCGCAGCATCGAGTCGGCCGCGACGGCCTGCAGCAGCGCATGGCCGAACACGTAGCGGCCGGGCGCGCCGACGTCGGCGGCGCGCAGAATGCCGCCGCGTTCCAGCTGCGCCAGCGCGCCGGACAGCTCGGCCGGCGGCAGCCCGCAGACGGCGGCCAGGAGCTGGCGCGAGAACACCGGGCCCAGCAGCGCGGCCACCTGGGCCACGGCCTTGGCCGAGCCCATGCGGTCCAGCCGCGCCAGCAGCGACGCGCTCAGGCTGGCCGGCACTTCGATCGACGCCGGCGCGTCGCCCGCGCGGCCGGCGTCGCCGTCGCCGTCGCTGCCCGGCGCGTCGTGCAGCGTTTCGAGCACCGAGCGCGCGATCTGCTCGGCGTACAGCGGCACGCCTTCGGCGAGCACGGCGATGCGCTCCAGCGTGGCCGCCGGCAGCGCCTGCGCACCGGGCAGGCCTAGCACGATCTCGCGGATGAACGGCGCCGCCATGCGGTCGAGCCCGATCACTTCGGGCGGCGGCGGGTCGAAGGCCAGCTCGATCTCGGGCCGGGCCGTCATCAGCAGCAGCAGCCCGGGCGGCAGCTTGCCGGCCAGGCGGCGCAGCACCGCCAGCGTCGACGGGTCGGCCCATTGCACGTCTTCGCACAGCAGCAGGGCCGGGCCGTTGCGCGCGCCGGCGGCCAGCCAGTCGGCCATCAGCGCCTGCAGCGCCTGCATGCGCTGCTCGGCCGACAAGGCGCCGGCAGCCGGGCGCTCGCCAGCGGCCGGGGCCGCGCCGTACAGCGCGGGCAGCAGCCGCTCGGCCGCGGGGTGGTGGATGCCGTCGGCCTGCAGCGCGCCGGCCAGCCGCCGCGGCACGTCGTCGCCGGGCGCATCGGGGTCCAGCCCGGCCATCGCCAGCAGTTCGCTGGCGATGGGGTGCAGCGCCGTGTGGCGGTGAAAGGCCGAGCAGCGCAGCATGCGCAGCGGCACGCGGTCGCGCGCGGCCAGGCCGCACAGCTCGGCCGCCAGGCGCGACTTGCCCAGGCCCGCCTCGCCGCGCAGCAGCAGCACGCGGCCCGGGCCGTGGCGCACCTGCGCCCACAGCGTGCACAAGCGCGCGAACGGGCCATCGGCCGCTTCCAGCCGCGGCGCCGGGGGCGCTTCGGCGGCGCCGTGGGTGCGGCGCTCGCCGCGCACGCGCAGCAGGTGCAGCGGGCGCGACGGATCCTTCAGCACCACCGGGCCCAGGTCCTCGGCGTCGAAGCCGGGCGGCAGCAGCTCCCAGGTGGCGGCGCTGACCAGCACCGTGCCGGGCTCGGCATGCGCCTGGATGTGCGCGGCCAGGTTGGGCGCCTCGCCCATCGCCAGGTTCTCGCGGTTGCGCGCGTCGCCCAGCCCGCCGACCACCACGCGGCCGGTGTGGATGCCCACGCGCACGGCCAGGGCGCTGGGCACGCGCGGCTGCAGCTCGCGGCTCAGGCGCGCCACCGCTTGCACCAGGCTCAGCCCGGCGCGCACCGCGCGTTCGGCATCGTCTTCGTTGGCGTTGGGATAGCCGAAGTACACCATCAGGCCGTCGCCCATGTACTGGGCGATCCAGCCGCCGGTGGGCTGCAGCGCCTCGGTGCAGGTGTCGTGGTAGCGCCGCACGACGTCGTGCAGGTCTTCCGGGTCGAGCTGCGCCGACAAGCGCGTGGAGCCGACCAGGTCGCAGAACAACACCGTCAGCCAGCGCCGCTCGGACACGTCGTTGCCGCGATCGGTCCATTCGAGCACCAGGCCGCCTTCGTCGCGGGCCACGCGCTGGCCCAGCACCAGTTCGTCGCGCAGGTCGGCCAGCGCCGCGTCGTCGAGCGCGAATTCGCGCTGCAGCATGCGATAGGTGACGCGGCCGCGGCGCCGCAACAGCGCCACGGCGGCATCGACGATGGACTCGAAACTCATCGCAGTGCGCAAACCCCACGCGGCCGCCTGGGGCGGCCGAACTTCACCGACGTGACCCGGCTGTCGCCAGGCCGCGGGCAGTATAGAAGGCAGCAGCTTTTCGTTACAGGCGAGGCGGCCCGCTTCGACCACCCCCGTCTGCGGGGGCGGTGCGGCCGCCGGCCGCCAGGCAGTGGCCGACGAGTTGCCGCAGCGCGCTGCGCTCGGCCGCGGGCGCGAACAGCGGCGCGCGCGGCGCCAGTTGCGCCGCCAGCCGCGGCAGCAGGGCGGCGTCGTCGCGGGCGCGCACCAGCAGCGCGGCCAGCGCCGCGTCGTCGCCGGGCTCGAACAGGCCTTGGTAGCCGCTGCCCAGCAGGCCGACGTTGCCGTCGATGCGCGTGGCCAGCACCGGCGTGCCGCTGCGAATGGCTTCGATGACGACATGCGCGCCGCCTTCCATGCGGCTGGCGTGCACCAGCACGTGCGCGGCCTGGATGCGCCGGCGTGTCTCGGCATGCGCCAGCGCCCCCAGCCAGCGCAGGCGCGGCAGCCGGGCCGCCAGCGCGCCGGCCTCGGCGCCGAGCGTCGGGTCCAGCGCGGCGCCGATGTGATCGAACACGATGTCGGCGCGCGCCGCCAGCCGCTCGGCGGCGCGCCAGTAGGTGCGCGGATCCTTCTCGTCGCGCAGATGGCCCACCATCACGGCGCGCAGGTGGCGCCCGGTTCGCGGCAGCGGCCGGCGCGCGGCGCAGGACTGCAGGATGACGTGCGCCTTCGGCCGCAGCGCCTCGGGCAGGCTGCGCGCGCCCAGTTCGTTCAGCAGCACCAGCGCATCGGCGAGGGCCAGCGAGCGGCGGGCCTCGGCGTCGAGCGCGATGTCGCGGTACAGGTCGGTGCCGGTCAGCACCAGCAGCAGCGGCCGCGCCGGGTGGGCGGCGCGCCAGGCCGCCACCGCCGGCGCCGAGCGCCGCGCGTGCAGCGCGATCATCGCGGCCTCGTCGCCGGCCTGCCACTGCGCGGCCAGGTGCACGCGGTAAGCTGGCCGCAGCATGCCGGCCCAGCGGTGGGCCGTCTGCCAGTTGCCGTTGTTGGCCGCGGCCAGCGCCGGCGTCACGATGACGAGGGTGTCCGGATGCACGATGCAAGCCTAACGCGCGCCGCCGAGGCCGCCCGCCGCGGCCCGCCGGCCGTGCTGGCGGCGCTGCTGCAGGCCAGCCGCGCCGACACGCTGGCCACCTTTGCGCGCTACGAGCAGGCCTTGCCGGGCCTGCGGGTGCCACTGCACCCGGCGCTCAACCCGCCGCTGTGGGAGCTGGGCCACATCGGCTGGTTCCAGGCCTACTGGATCGCCCGCAATCCAGTGCTCGCCGCCGGCGTGCGGGCCGACCCCGAACGGCCGCGCCATGCGCCGCTGCGCGCCGGTGCCGATGCGCTGTACGACTCCAGCCGCGTGCCGCACGACAGCCGCTGGCAACTGGCGCTGCCCGACGCCGACGCCACGCGCGACGACCTGGCGCGCCAGCTGGAGCAGACCCTGGCGCTGCTGCGGCAGGCCGACGCCGACGACGACGACGCGCTGTACTTCTTTCGCCTCGCCTTGCTGCACGAAGACATGCACCACGAGGCGGCGCTGTACATGGCGCGCAGCCTGGGCATCGCGATCGACGACCCGCGCTGGCGCGCCCCGCCGCTGCCCGAGCCGGGTGCCGCGCTGGCGCTGCCGGCGCAAGCCTGGCGGCTGGGCCACGCCGCGATGCGCGGCTTCGCCTTCGACAACGAGCTGCCCGGCGCCGAGGTGGCGCTGGCGCCCTTCGTCATCGACGCCCAGGCCGTGCGCTGGGCCGAGTTCCTGCCGTTCGTCGCAGCCGGCGGCTACGGCCAGCCCGAATGGTGGTCGGCCGCCGGCGCCGCCTGGCGCGCCGCGCAGGATGTACGTGACGTACATGGCATGCATGACGTCCAGATGCCGCGTTATCTGAGGCGCGACGGTGCCCGGTGGCAACAGTGGCGCGACGGCCAGTGGACGGCGCTCGACCCGCGCGAGCCCGCCTGCCACCTGACGCGGCACGAAGCCGAGGCCTGGTGCCGCTGGGCCGGCCGCCGCCTGCCGACCGAGGCCGAGTGGGAATGCGCCGCCGGCACCGCCGGGCCGGCCTTTCGCTGGGGCGACGTGTGGGAATGGACGGCCAGCCCGTTTGCGCCGTTTCCCGGCTTCCAGCCGCACCCCTACCGCGACTACTCGGCGCCCTGGTTCGACGGCCGGCCGGTGCTCAAGGGCGCGTCGCACTGCACGCAGCCGCGCCTGCGCGATGCGAAGTACCGCAACTTCTTCCCGCCCGGGCGCAGCGACGTGCCGGCCGGCTTTCGCAGTTGCGCGGCTTGAGCCGACGCCGTCGCGCCGGGGCCTACAACGTGCGCGCGACCAGCTCGCGCTGGATCTCGTTGGCGCCGCCGTAGATGCGCTGCACCCGCGCGTCGGCGTACAGCCGCGCGATCGGGTACTCGAGCATGTAGCCGTAGCCGCCGAAGAACTGCACGCAGCGGTCGATCACCTCGCCTTGCCGCTCGGTGAGCCAGGCCTTGCCCATCGACGCCAGCGCGCTGTCGAGCGTGCCGTCGATCCAGCGCTCGACGATGTGGTCGGCGAAGCAGCGCGACGCCAGCACCGTGGCCTTGACGTCGGCCAGCACCTGGCGCGTGTTCTGCAAGTCGAGCACCGGCTTGCCGAAGACCTGCCGCTCCTTCACGTAGTCCAGCGTCAGCGCCAGCGCGTATTCCATGGTTGCGGCGGCGCCCACCGCGATGATCGCCCGCTCGTACGGCAGGTTGGCCATCAGCTGGTAGAAGCCCTGGCCCTCGACGCCGCCCAGCACCGCATCGGCGCCGACCTCGCAGCCGTCGAAGAACATCTCCGAGGTGTCGGCGCCGTCCTGCCCGATCTTGTCGAGCACCTTGCCGCGGCGAAAGCCCGGCGTGCGGGTGTCGACCAGCAGCAGCGAGATGCCCTTGGCCGCCTGCGCCGGGTCGGTCTTGGCGACCACTACGACCATGTCCGACAGCTGGCCGTTGGTGATGAAGGTCTTGGCGCCGTCGATCACGTAGCGGTCGCCGCGGCGCAGCGCGCGCGTGCGCACCGCCTGCAGGTCCGAGCCGGTGCCCGGCTCGGTCATCGCGATCGAGCAGATCGTCTCGCCCGAGGCGATGCCCGGCAACCAGCGGCGCTTCTGGTCTTCGGTGCCGAAGTTCAGCAGGTAGTGGCCGACGATGTGGTTGATGCCCGAGCCGAAGCTGGTGTTGCCGATGTGCCCGAGCCCGCGGAACACCACCGCCGCATGCGCCGCGCTGCCGCCGGCGCCGCCGTAGGCCTCGGGCACGTCGGGCAGGATCAGCCCCAGCGCGCCGGCCTGGCGCCAGACCTCGCGGTCGACGCGATGCTGCGCGCGATAGCGCAGCTCGTTGGGCTGCAGCACTTCGGCGCCGAAGCGCCGCACCGTGTCGGCCAGCAGTTCCAGTTCGTCGTTCATCCACGGCGATGCGCAGGCGTCGATCATCGTGCGCTCCGCGTCACAGCGAGCCGAAGCCGCCGCCGCAGACGATCACCTGGCCGCTGATGTAGTTCGATTCGGGGCCGCAGAACAGCGACAGCGAGCCGGCGGCTTCCTCGGCCGAGCCGGGGCGGCCGAGCGGGATCATCTTCTTGGACATCTCGACCAGCTCCTGGCTGATGCCGACCTTGATCTTGCGGCCCTCGATGTCCACGGTGGCGCTCTCGGCGCCGGCGAAGGGCACGGTCAGCCGCGTTTCGATGTGGCCGAAGGCGACGCAGTTGACGTTGACCTTCAGCCGCCCCCATTCCTTGGCCAGCGTCTTGGTCAGGCCGATGATGCCGGCCTTGGCCGACGAGTAGTTGGCCTGGCCGGGGTTGCCGCCGGCGGCCGCCGACGAAACGTTGACGACCTTGCGGAACACCTCGCGGCCGGCCGCCAGGTCGGCCTTGGCGGCCGCGCTGATCACCGGGTAGGCGGTGCGCAGGATGCGGAAGGGCGCCGTCAGGTGCACGTCGATGATCGCGTACCACTGCTCGTCGCTCATCTTCTGGATCACGTTGTCCCAGGTGTAGCCGGCGTTGTTGACGACGATGTCGATGCTCTTGTAGTGGTCGACCGCGGTCTTGACGAAGCGCTCGGCGAAGTCGGGCGCGGTGACGCTGCCGACGCAGGCCACGGCTTCGCCGCCGGCCGCGCGGATCAGCCCCACCACCTCGTCGGCCGGCTCGGCGTCGAGGTCGTTGATGACCAGGCGCGCGCCGTCGGCGGCGAGCTTCAGCGCCAGGGCGCGGCCGATGCCGCGGCCCGAGCCGGTGATGAGGGCGGTCTTGCCTGCGAGCTTGCTCATGGGGTTCTCGTTGCGAAAGGGTTGGGGGATTGGGAAAAGGCGGCGGTGCTCAGTCCAGCGCCAGCACGGCTTCGCCGACGATCTTGTCCTCGCCGTACTGGTTGGCGCAGCGCAGCTCGACCCTGGCGCGGCGTTCGCCGCCGGCCTCGAAGGTCTCGGTCACGCGGCCGCTGCAGGTCGGCCGGTGGCCCAGGTGGGTGATGCCGGTGAAGCGCAGCGCCAGGCTGCGCAGCTGGCGCTGCGGCGCCCAGTCGGTGAGCGCGCGCGCCACGTAGGCGGCCGACAGCATGCCGTGGGCGAACACGTCGGGCATGCGCGAGCGGCGCGCGAAGTCGATGTCGATGTGGATCGGGTTGTGGTCGCCCGAAGCGCCGGCGTACAGCGCCAGCGTGGTGCGGCCGATGGCCGGCAGCGTCAGCGCCGGCAGCGTGTCGCCGACCTTCACGTCGGCGTGGCTCAGGGACTTGTTCATCGTGCCGGCTCCTCTCAGGCGTTGCGCTGCACGATCGTGCTGCGCAGGTCGGCGACATGCTCGCCGCGCTGGTTGGTCACCCGCGTCTGGTTGACGACGAAGAGCAGCGCGCCGCCCTTCTTCTCGTAGACGTCGGCCACCTTGGTCTCGAAGCTCAGCGTGTCGCCGGCGTAGGCCGCGCGGTGGTAGTCGAAGGCCTGCTCGGCATGCAGGATGCGGCCGAGGTCGAGTCGCAGCGTGTTCAGCGTGTCGAGCAGGCTGCCGACCTCGCTGTTCAGGCACATCAGGAAAGTCGGCGGCACCGGCAGCGCCGGGTGGCCGGCGTCGCGCGCCGCCGCCTCGTCGCTGTAGACCGGATCGGCCTGGCCGGTGGCCTTGGCGAAGAAGCGCAGCCGCCCCTTCTCGACGTCGACCTTGCCGTGGTTCAGCACGCGGCCGATCAAGCTCTTGTCTGCCATGTCTTCGCTTCCTTTCGATGGACCCGATTCAGCCGCGGCCGTACAGCGTGACGACGCAGGCGCCGCCGAGGCCCAGGTTGTGCTGCAGCGCGAGCTGCACGCCGTCGACCTGGCGCGCCTCGGCGTTGCCGCGCAACTGCTGCGTCAGCTCGAAGCACTGCGCCAGCCCGGTGGCGCCCAGCGGATGGCCCTTGGATAACAAGCCACCCGAGGGGTTGGTGACGACGCGGCCGCCGTAGGTGTTGTCGCCGTCGGCGACGAACTTCGCGGCGCCGCCCTCGGGGCACAAGCCCAGCGCCTCGTAGGTCAGCAGCTCGTTGTGGGCGAAGCAGTCGTGCAGCTCGGCGACGCGGATGTCCTCGGGGCCGACGCCGGCGCGCTCGTAGACCTGGCCGGCGGCGGCGCGCGCCATGTCGAAGCCGACGGCGCGGATCAGCGACGGCGGCTCGAACGAGCTGGGGCCGTCGGTCGTCATCGCCTGCGCGAGGATGCGCACCTGGGTGCGCAGGCCGTGGCGCTTCGCGAAGGGCTGGGAGACGACCAGCGCCGCCGCCGCGCCGCAGGTCGGCGGGCAGGCCATCAGCCGCGTCATCACGCCCGGCCACACCGGCTGGTCGGCCATCACGTCCTCGGTGCTGACCACCTTGCGGAAGATGGCCAGCGGGTTGTTCGCCGCATGGCGGCTGGCCTTGGCGCGGATCGCGGCGAAGGTTTCCATCGTCGTGCCGTACTGGCGCATGTGCTCGCGGCCGGCGCCGCCGAACATGCGCAGCGCGGCGGGCAGGCCGTCGACGTCGCCGGTGAGCTGGCGGACCACGGCGTTGCCCTTGGCCATCGCCGCCGGGCGGTCGTCCCAGTGCGACTTCAGCGCGCCGGGCTGCATCTGCTCGAAGCCGAGGGCCAGCGCGCAGTCGACGGCGCCGCTGTCGACCGCCTGGCGCGCCAGGAACAGCGCCGACGAACCGGTCGAGCAGTTGTTGTTGACGTTGACCACCGGGATGCCGGTGAGGCCCACCTCGTACAGCGCCGACTGGCCGCAGGTCGAGTCGCCGTAGACGTAGCCGGCGTAGGCCTGCTGCACGTGCCGGTAGTCGACGCCGGCGTCGGCCAGCGCGCGGCGCGCGGCCTCGGCGCCCATCTCGACGTAGGAGCCGCCGGCTCCGGGCTTGGTGAAGGGGATCATGCCGACCCCCGCGACGACGACGGCTTGCGTCATGCTGCAACTTCCTGGTGGGTTGAAGAAAGGGGGTCGCCGGGCGGCGGCGCGGCGCCGCGCTCGCCGCCCCACGCGGCCAGCAGCGCGGCGACGGTGGTCGCGCCCTGGCCGGGCGCGTGGCGCACGGCGGCCACGGTGCGCGAGAAGCGCGGCGCCGGCGCCGGCTGGGTGACGCCGTCGATCTCGACGAAGGTGCGGCGCGCCACGTTGTGGGCATGCGCCGGCGCCTCGTCCATGTCGAGCACCGGCGCGAAGCAGATGTCGGTGCCCTGCATCGCCTCGACCCATTCGGCGCGGCTGCGCGTCGCGAAGGCCGCGGCCACCTGCTGCTTCATCTCGGGCCAATGGCGCTTGTCCATCTGCTGCGCGAAGGCCGGGCCCGACAGCTTCAGGGCCGCGATGAGCTGGGCATAGAACGCCGGCTCGACCGAGCCGATGGCCACGTACTTGCCGTCGGCGCATTCGTAGGTGTCGTAGAACGGCGCCGCGCCGTCGAGCAGGTTGCTGCCGCGGCGCGCGCTCCAGGCGCCGGCGGCCTTCAGGCCGTAGAGCATGGCGCCGAGCAGGGCGGAGCCGTCGCTCATCGCCGCGTCCACCACCTGGCCCTGGCCGCTGGCGCGGGCTTCGAACAGCGCGCAGGCGATGCCGAAGGCCAGCAGCATCGCGCCGCCGCCGTAGTCGCCCACCAGGTTCAGCGGCGGTGGCGGCGGCTCGTCGGGCCGCCCCATCGCGCCGAGCAGGCCGCTGATGGCGATGTAGTTCAGGTCGTGCCCGGCGGCAGGGGCCAGCGGCCCGGACTGGCCCCAGCCCGTCATGCGGCCATACACCAGCCGCGGGTTGCGCGCCAGGCAGGGCTCGGGGCCGAGGCCCAGGCGCTCCATCACGCCGGGGCGAAAGCCTTCGATCAGCGCGTCGGCGTGGGCGATCAGGTCCAGCGCCTGCGCGGTGCCGGCGGCTGTCTTGAGGTCGAGTGCCAGCGTGCGCTTGCCGCGGCCGTTGACGTCGAAGCGCGGCGGGGCGGATGGTCCGGCCGCGGCGGGCCCCGCGCGGTCGATGCGCACCACGTCGGCGCCCATGTCGGCCAGCATCATGCCGCAGAAGGGGCCGGGGCCGATGCCCGCCATCTCCACCACCTTCAGGCCCCGTAGAGGTCCGCTCATCTGTTCCCGCCTCGCGCTGCAGGCCGTTGCTTCGACCGTGGCGGCCATGTTCGATCGCCGGCGGCGCCGGCGAATCGTCTGGACGTGCGGTTTGCGCCGCCGCTACCGCCGCGCCTGAATCACCCGATCGGACGGCGCGGCCGCGCACGGTGCTCCGAACAATGCCGCCATCGATCGCATCGACCCGCACCGACAAGCACACACGAACACACACGAACACGGACGATCGGAGGAGACAAGGCGATGAAGGCATTTCAGTTGGTCAGGCCGGGCGCCATGGGCGAGTTGCGCAGCGTGGCGCAGCCGGCGCCCGGGCAGGGCGAGGTGCTCATCAAGGTGGGCGGCGCCGGGCTGTGCCATTCCGACCTGCACTTCATGCACGGCGACTTCGCGCACGTGCCCTACCTCAACGACAACGTGCCGTTCACGCTGGGGCACGAGCCCGCGGGCTGGGTCGAGGCGGTGGGCGCCGGCGTGCACGGCTTCGAGCGCGGCCAGCCGGTGATCGTCTACCCGATCTTCGGCTGCGGCCATTGCGCCGCCTGCCACGCCGGGCTGGACCATCGCTGCCAGGTGCATGCCGCCAGCGGCCCGGCGCTGGGGCTCGGCGTCAACGGTGCGCTGGCCGAGTACATGCTGGTGAAGTCGGCGCGCCAGCTGCTGCCGCTGGGCGATCTCGACCCGCGCCAGGCGGCGCCGCTGACCGATGCCGCGCTGACGCCGTACCACGCGATCCGCCGCAACCTGCAGCGGCTGCGCCCGGGGGCGACCGTCGTCGTCATCGGCGTCGGCGGCCTCGGCCAGATGGCGGTGCAACTGCTGTCGGTGTTGTCGCCGGCGCGCATCGTCGCGGTCGACCGCAGCGCCGACAAGCTGGCCGCGGCGCGCGCGCTCGGCGCGGCGGCCACCGTGGTCGCCGATGCCGAGGCGTCGCGCGCGCTGCGCGACGCCACCCGCGGGCAGCGCGCCGACCTGGTGATCGACCTGGTCGGCGTCGATGCGACGCTGAAGCTGGCGGCCTCCAGCGTGGCCGCCGGCGGCCGCATCGAAGTCATCGGCGTGGCCGGTGGCAAGCTCGACTGGAGCTTCGCACGGCTGGCGTTGGAGGCCAGCATCGGCAGCAGCTACTGGGGCACGCCGACCGAGCTGCGCGAGATCGTCGCACTGGCGCAGGCCGGGCGCATCGGCACCCGCGTCGAGCGCTTCACGCTCGACGACACCGCGCGCGCCTACGGCCTGCTGGAAGCGGGGCAGATCGAGGGCCGCGCCGTGGTCACGCCGCACGGCTGAGGCGGCACGGCCCCGGCATCCGCACCCCCACCCGCAGCGCCACGCAACCACCCACCGCAAGGACCAACGACATGAACCTCGGTGCCATGCTCGCCGGCCGCCGCATCCTGATCACCGGCGCCTCGTCGGGCCTGGGCGAACACTTCGCCCGGCTGGCCGCCGGCTGCGGTGCCGAGGTCGTGATCGCCGCGCGGCGCAAGGACAAGCTCGACGCACTGGCCGCCGAACTGCCCGCCCTCGGTGCCGCCGGCGCCAGCGCGATCGAGCTCGACGTCGGCGACCCCGCCTCGGTGGAGGCCGCCTTCGACGCGCTGGCCGCCGCCGGGCGCCTGCCCGACGTGCTGGTCAACAACGCCGGCTACGAAGGCCATGCGCTGGCGCTCAAGCAGCCCATCGAAGACTACGACCGCGTGATGACGACCAATGTGCGCGGCGTCTGGCTGATGTGCACCGAGGCCGCGCGCCGCTGGAAGGCGGCCGGGCGCGGCGGCAGCATCGTCAACATCGCCTCGGTGATGGGCGACCGCGTGCTCGCCGGTGCCGCGGCGTATTCGGCCTCGAAGGCCGCGGTGATCCACATGACACGCGCGCTGGCGCTGGAGTGGGCGCGCTTGGGCATCCGCGTCAACACGCTGGCGCCCGGCTACATCGACGCCGGCATGGCCGCGGGCCTGGCCGCGATGCCCGAGGGCGAGGCCTTCGTGCGCCGCATTCCGCTGCAGCGCATGGGCCGGCCGGAAGACCTCGACGGCACGCTGCTGCTGCTGGCCACGCCGGCATCGGCCTGGATGACCGGCGCCTTGATCACGGTCGACGGTGGCCATCTCGCCGCGTCGCTGTGAACGCCATTTCGTTTTCACCACGGCAAGACCCATGAAGACCTCCAAGCCCTCACGCCGATCCGCCGCCGCCTCGGCCGCCGCCTCGGCCGCCGGCACTGCGCCGCCGCCCGCTGGTGCCGCGGCAGGTGCCGGCGCCAGCGGCATGCCACAGGCGCTGCGCAACCCGCGCCCCGACCGCGCCAGCCGCGCGCTGCTGCGCTGGATGAGCCTGGCGCGCCGGCGCCCGGCCGACGGCTGGTCGCTGCACAGCCAGCGCCAGGCCTGGCGCCTGGTGGCGCTGGCGATGGGCCGGCGGCCGCGGGTGGCCAACGTCAGCGAATGGACCATCGCCGGCCCGGGCGGGCCGCTGGAGTTGCGGGTCTTCACGCCGACGCGGTCGACGTCGCTGCGGCCGGCGTTCCTGTGGTGCCACGGCGGCGGCTTCGTGATCGGCGGGCTCGATACCGCCGACTCGATCTGCCGCGCCGTCGCGCTGGCCGCCGACTGCGTCACCATCGCCGTGCGCTACCGCCTGGCGCCCGAGCACGACCTGCACGCCAGCCGCGAGGACTGCATGGCCGCGCTCGAATGGGTGGCCCGGCACGCGGCGGCGCTGGGCGTCGACCCGGCGCGGCTGGCCATCGGCGGCGACTCGGCCGGCGGCAACATCAGCGCCGCGGTGGCGCAGGAAGCGCTGCACCGCGGCGGCCCGGCGCTGGCGCTGCAGGTGCTGGTCTACCCGGCCACCGATTTGATCGAGGAGTTCCCCTCGCTGTTCGAAAACAGCGAGGGCTACTTCCTCGACACCGCGGCGATCGCCAGCGTCAAGCGCCACCTGGCCGGCGTGCTGCATGGCGCCGAACATCCGCGGCTGTCGCCGCGCCGCCACCCCGACCTGCGCGGGCTGCCGCCGGCGCTGATCGTCACCGCCGGCTTCGACCCGATCCGCGACGACGGCCTGGACTACGCCGCGCGGCTGCGCGCCGCCGGCGTGCCGGTGGAGTTGCTGCACTACGCCGGCCAATTCCACGGCTTCATGAACTTCGATTCGCTGCTCGGCGCCGGCCGCGACGCGCAGGCGCGCATCGGCGCCGGCCTGGCCGCGGCCTTCAAGGGCCAGGCCACGCCCGACCGCACCATCGAGATCGGCGACGCAGCGGCGCCGCGCGAGCGCGCGCCGCTGGCGCAGCACAGCGCCGACTGGCTGAGCATGGGCTTGCTGGCCTGGATCGCGCTTGGCCGCTGGTGCGACACGCTGTCGCGGCTGGCGGCGCCGCGCACCAGCGCGGCCAGCGGCTGGCTGCTGCGGCCGATGCTGGCGCCGGCGAAGTTCGTCGGCCGCCGGCTCGGCGCGCGGCTCGACCGGCTGGCCGCCATCCAGACCTATGCGAAAGAGCGCGCCGCGCAGCGCGCCATCGCCGATACCGCGGGCGCCTGAGCCATGGCCGTGATGAAGATGCTCGACCCCTTGCAGGTCCTGCGCCGCGGCCTCGACGGCTTCGAGGCGCGGGTCAACGCGATCACCAGCCGCCAGATGATGGCCTCGCCCGGCTTCGCGCAAAAGCTCGACCTGCTGGCCACGGTGTCGATCGGCCTGCACCACGTGTGCGAGTCGCTGCGCGCCGACCTCTACGCGCGGCTGGACCTGCCCAGCCGCAGCGAACTGCGCGACCTGGCCGCCGCGGTGCGCCGCGTCGAAGACAAGCTGGAAGAACTGCTGCCCCCGCGCGAGCCGGCCGCGGCCGCGCACCCGCCGCGCACGCGCCGGCCGGGCAGCGGGGCGGCCGCGGCCGCGGCCAAGACGGCTGCAGCGCCCACCAAAGCGCCCACCGAAGCGCCCATCAAGGCGCCCATCAAGGCGCCCATCAGAGCGCCGGCCGTCAAAGCACGCGCCAAGCGCAGCCGCGCCACCGCCCGCCCCGCGGCGCGCGCCGGAGCCTGACGATGGCCGCGACCAAACACGCCAGGCCGGCCGGCCCCGCCGCGCCGACCAAGCCCGCCGCGCCGGCCAAGCCGGCGGCGCCCACCAAGCCGGCGGCGCCCACCAAGCCGGCCGCCCCGGCCAGCGCCGCCGACTGGCTGCGCACCGAGGCCGATCGATTGATCCAGCGCGGCCTGAAGGGCCTGACCTACCTGGGCTCGGCGGCGCCGCCGATCGGCGAGACGCCGCGCACGCTGCTGCACCGCCGCGGCACGCTGGGCCTCTACCACTACGAGCCGAGCGCGCCGGAGATCTACCGCGTGCCCATCCTGTTCGTGATGGCGACCAGCAACCTGGCCAGCATCTTCGACCTGGCCAAGGGGCAAAGCCTGATCGAGTTCCTGCTCGGCCGCGGCTACGACCTCTACGTCATCGACTGGAACGCGCCGACGCGCGACGAGCGGCACCTGCGGCTGGAGGACTACACGCTCGACTTCATCCCCGACGCCATCCGCCGCGTGCAGCAGCACTCGGGCGAGACCGAGGTGACGCTGGTCGGCTACTGCATGGGCGGCGTGCTGTCGACGATCTACGCGGCGCTGAACCCGGACGGGCCGCTGAAGAACCTGGTGCTGTTCACGACGCCCACCGACTGGCGCAAGACGGCGCTGGCGATGTCGATGACCGGCACCGACAAGCCGCCGTTCGACGTCGACCGGCTGGTCAACACGCTGGGGCTGATTCCGCCCGAACTGATCATCCGCGCGATGGACATGCACCGTCCGCTGGCCGAGATGACGAGCCGCATCCGCCTGTGGGACAACATGTGGAACGACGCCTACGTCAAGGGCTACCGGCAGATGGCGCGCTGGGGCGCCGACACGCTGCCGATGGCCGGCGAGTTCTTCCGCCAGATCGTCAAGGAACTGATCTGGAAGAACGGCCTGGCCGAGGGCACGCTGCGCGTCGGCGGCCGGCCGGTGCTGCTGAAGAACATCACCGTGCCGCTGCTGCACGTGATTGCGCAGTACGACCACCTGGTGCCCCCCGATTGCGCGCAGCCGCTGGCTGCCGGCGTCAGCTCGCGCGACAAGCAGGAACTAATCCTGCCCGGCGGCCACGTCAGCCTGGTGGCCGGCCCCAATGCCGTCAAGCGGATGTGGCCCGCACTCGATCAATGGCTGGAGAGCAGATCCGTATGAACACCAAGGTTTCACGCGTCTATCCGCGATCGCTGACCTTCGGCGACACGACCGTCGAACTGGCGACCATGACCGCCGCCGACGCACCGGCGCTGGCCGAATTCGTCAAGACGCTGCCGGTGCACGACCGGCTGTTCGTGCGCCGCGACGTCAGCCACCCGAAGGTGCTGGACGCCTGGATCGGCGCGCTGGCGCAAGGCCACGTCACCAGCCTGGTGGCGCGCGACGGCGCCACCATGGTCGGCTGCACCGCGATCGTCGTCGACCCGCTGTCGTGGTCCAGCCACGTCGGCGAACTGCGCGTGCTGGTGGCGCCGGCGTGGCGCGGGCGCGGCCTCGGCCGCGCGCTGATCCAGGAGAACTTCGCGCTCGCGCTCGGCCTGCACCTGAGCAAGCTGACGGTGCAGATGACCGTCGACCAGCGCGCCGCGATCGCCGTCTTCGAGGAGCTGGGCTTCCGCGCCGAGGCGGTGCTGCGCGACCACGTGAAAGACCACGACGGCCAGGCGCACGACCTCGCGCTGCTCAGCCACGACGTGGCCGAGGTGCAGTCGCGGCTGCGCATGTTCGGCGTCGACGACGCCTTGCAGCACTGAGCCTGCTCGGCATCGACCCCCAGCTTCATCTGTCCAGAGACCACCGCATGCACCGTTCGAATCGCCTCATTTCGCTGGCCGCCGTGCTGGCCGCCGCCGCGCTGGCGGGCTGCGCCGGGCCGCAGCCGCCGCTGCCGGCGCGCAACCCCTGGCTGACCGACAGCGTCTACCCGATCTCGCACGACAACCCGGCGGCCACCCATGCGGTGACGCATGCCGGCCCGACGCGCGGCGGCCAGCTGAAGCCGGCCGACGTGAAGACCGTGCCGGCCGTCTTCACCTCCAACCCGACGGTGAAGAAGGTCGACGGGCAGACCATCGTCATCGCCGCCGGGCTCGACGGCGTGCGCAAGATCCTGGCCACCGGCGAGCGCTTCGACCTCGTCGGCCTGCTGCCGTACCCGGGCCTCGAAGCGCTGGTCGACAAGGGCCGGCCGGCGGCGCTGCAGGCCGTGCTGGCCGAGGCCGACGCCGCGCGCCGCGCGCACGACGACGCCGCCATCCTGGCGCTGTCCAGGCGCATGGCCGAGGTCGGCTTCGCGCGCGCCAACATTCCCAACGGCGCCTACAACATGATCGACAAGGACGGCTTCCACTACGCCGCCTTCGGCGGTCTGCGCCTGCTGAAGTCCACCGACGACAACCAGCCGCTGCAGCCGCTGCGCGTGGTCAAGGCCAAGAACATCGCCGACGACCTGCCGCCCGAGCTGGCGCGCAGCGTGACCGTGCTGGTCGGCCTGGGCATGACCTACGACGGCCACATCGCCGCGGTGGCCAAGGGCGCGCTGTTCCTGCTGGACCGCGACCTCGTGCTCAAGGGCGTGCTGCCCTTCCCCGGCGAGACGGTGGAAAACAGCCTGTCGATCGACGAGCAGGGCATCTACGTCGTCACCTCCAAGCGCATGCTGAAGGTGGTGTGGACCGGCAGCCGGCTGTCGATCGACGAGGCCGACGGCGGCTGGCAGTCGGCCTACAACACGATGCCGCCGGAACAGGCCGCCGCCGCGGGCTCGCTCACGCTGTCGGGCGGCTCGGGCACGACGCCGGCGCTGATGGGCTTCGGCGACGACGCCGACAAGCTGGTCATCATCGCCGACGGCGACCCCAAGGGCACCCAGGTGGTGGCCTTCTGGCGCGACAAGATCCCGCCCGGCTTCGTGCAGAAGCCGGGCACCGCATCGCGACGCATCGCCGACCAGATCCGCACCGACATCTCCAACATCACCATCGAGCCCTCGCCCGCCATCTATGGCCGCGGCGTCGTCGTGCTGGGCAGCGCGTTCCCGCAGCCGGTGCCCAACGACATCTGGGGCAACGCCATCGCCGCCGGCGTCACGCGGCCGGCGCCGACCGGCGTGCAGAAGTTCGAGTGGAACCCGCGCACCCGGTCGTTCGAGAAGGCCTGGGTCAACCGCGAGATCGACAACACCGACGTGATGGTGCCGGTGATCTCCATCCGCAGCGGCCTGATCTACCTGGCCAACAAGCAGGACGGCAACTACCAGTACGTCGGCCTCGACTGGAACACCGGCGCGATCAAGGCGCGCTGGTCGTTCCCCGACGACGGCCGCCAGTGGAACGCCTGGGGCGGCATCACCGCGCTGCTGGAAGACGGCGACCTGATGATCGGCGGGCTGTTCGCGATCAAGCGCGTCAACGTTGGCGACTGGCGCTGAAGACGCCGCACCGCACACCCCCCACCGCTGTCGCACGCTTGCAGGACCCCTCACCATGAACCTCACCCGAACCCTCGGCCGCTGTGCCGTGCTGGCCCTGGCCTGCCTGGCCATGGGCCAGAGCCCGGCGCAAGACCTGTCGCCCGCCGACCTGGCGCGGCGCAGCGTCGAGCGCCGCGCCGTCGAAGCCGCGCTCTGGGGCATGCCGCTGGTCAACTTCGACGCCATGCGCCAAGCCTATTTCCGCGACGCCGGCGCGCAGTACAACGACCTCATCTACTGGTCGCGGCCTTCGGACTGGAAGAACCAGACGACGACGCCGAACAACTCGACGCTGTACGTGATGTTCTTCGCCAACCTGAAGGACGGGCCGGTGGTGGTCGACGTTCCGCCGGCCAGGGACGTGGCGCTGTTCGGCACGCTGATCGACAGCTGGAACCTGCCGCTGATCGACGTCGGCGACGACGGCCAGGACAAGGGGCAGGGCGGCAAGTACCTGCTGCTGCCGCCGGGCTGGAAGGGCGAGGTGCCGGCGGGCCACATCGCCGTGCCGTCGGCGATGTTCAACGTCTACAGCCTGATGCGCGTGTCGCCGAAGGCCGGCGCCAGCGCCGACTTCAGCGGCTCGAACGCCTACATCCGCCAGTTGCGCGTCTACCCCTTGGCCGCCGCGGCCGCGCCGGCGCCGCAGCGCGCCATCGACATGATCGACAAACGCTACGAGGCCATCGCGCCCTACGACGCCGGCTTCTACACGATGCTGGCGCGCATGGTGGCCGAAGAGCCGGCGCTGCCGCGCGACCAGATCCCGCTCGGCCAGTTGCGCAGCCTCGGCATCGCCAAGGGCGCCGCCTTCCAGCCCGACGCCGCCGCCAACGCCGTGCTCGGCCGCGCCGCGGCCGAGGCGCACGCCAACATGGTGGAAGGCTTCCGCCGCGCCGGCGCGCGCTTCTGGCCCGTGCGCCAGTGGCGGCTGCTGGCCGACACCGAGGTCGTGCGCACGCGGCTGAGTTTCGTCGCCGACGGCCGGCTGCTCGTCGACGAACGGGCCTACCTCTTCTTCGGCGCCTTCGGCGCGCCCAAGAACCCGGCGCCCAACCTGTACGTCAAGGCCTACGAAGACGCGCAGGGCAAGCCGCTCGATGGGGCGGCGAGCTACCGGCTGCGCGTGCCGGCGAACGTGCCGACGCAGCAGTTCTGGTCGCTCAACGCCTACGACAAGGCCACCGCCGGCTTCATCCGCGAGGCGGCGGTCGTCGGCCTCGATTCGTACAACCCCAGGCTGCAGAAGAACGCCGACGGCACGGTGGACCTCTACCTGTCGCCCACGCCGCCGCCCGGGCGCGAGAGCAACTGGATCGCCACCGCGCCGGGCCGGCCGTTCTTCCTGATGTTCCGCATCTACGTGCCCGAGCGCGCGGTGCTCGCGCGCAGCTCCGGCTGGTCGCTCGCCGACATCGAGCGGCTGAATTGAGCGCCGCCGCCGACCTGCGCGTCGCGATCGTCACCGGGGCCGGCTCGGGCATCGGCCGCGCGACGGCGCTCAAGCTCGCGGCGCAGGGCTGCCGCGTCGTCGCCAGCGACATCGACGAAGCGGCCGCGGCCGAGACCGCCGGCCTGATCGTGCGGGCCGGCGGCAGCGCCTTCGCGGTGCCGGCCGACGTGAGCCGCGACGCCGATTGCGCCGTGCTGGTGGCGCAGACGCTGGCGCGCTGGGGCCGGCTCGACGTGGCGTTCAACAACGCCGGCGTGCCCGGCCACCCGCTGCTCACCGTCGAGCACCACCCGGCGCAGTGGCAGCGCGTGATCGACGTCAACCTGACCGGCGTCTTCAACTGCCTGCGCCACGAGCTGCCGGCGATGCAGCGCGGCGGCGGCGGTGGCGCGATCGTCAACACCGCGTCGATCATGGGCTTGCGCGGCGCGCCCGGCGGGTCGGCCTACTGCGCGGCCAAGCATGGCGTCGTCGGGCTGACGAAGGCGGCGGCGCTCGAGGTCGGCCGCGACCACATCCGCATCAACGTCGTCTGCCCGGGCTACATCGGCACGCCGATGACGCTGGGCGAAGACTCGATCTTCAGCGCGAAGAAGCTGCAGTCGGGCGTTGGCCGCGCGGCGCTGCGCCGCCTGGCCGAGGCCGACGAGGTGGCCGAGATGGTGCTGTGGCTGTGCTCGCCGCAGGCCTCGTACGTCACCGGCGCGGTCTTCACCGTCGACGGCGGCGTGACCGCCGGCTGAAGGGCGCCAGCCACCCGTTGTTCAACCGACTTTCGAAAGCGCACGACCCATGGGCTATGACGACTACACGACGCTCGCCTTCAGCCGCCACGGCGCGGTGCTGACGGTCCGGCTGAACCGACCGCAGGCGCTGAACGCGGTGAACGAGACGCTGCACCGCGAGCTGTCGCGCGTGTTCGCCGAGATCGCCGCCGATGCGTCGGTCGACGCGGTGGTGCTGACCGGCGAAGGCCGCGCCTTCTCCGCCGGCGGCGACCTCGAATGGTTCCGCCACATCACGCCGCAGCAGCTCGACACGCTGTTCGTCGAGGCGCGCCGGATCATCGTCGACCTGGTCGACCTGCCGCAGCCCATCGTCAGCGCGATCAACGGCGTCAGCGCCGGGCTCGGCACGACGCTGGCGCTGTTCTGCGACGTGGTCTACGCGGCCGAGCAGGCGCGCATCTCCGACCCGCACGTCAGCATCGGCGTCACCGCCGGCGACGGCGGCGCGGTGATCTGGCCGCTGCTGGTCGGCCCGGCGCGCGCCAAGCAGTACCTGATGACCGGCGACAGCCTCACGGCCGAGGAGGCCGAGCGCATCGGCCTCGTCAACCGCGTGCTGCCGGCCGCGCAACTGCTCGGCGAGGCCGAGGCGCTGGCCCAGCGGCTGGCCAGCGGTTCGCGCAGCGCCGTGCGCTCGACCAAGGCCTCGGTCAACAAGCTGCTGCGCGACGCGGTGAACCTGGTGCTCGACACCTCGCTGGCGCTGGAGAAGGAATGCTTCTCCACCGCGTACCACAAGCAGGCGCTGGAGACCTTCGCCCGCAAGCGCTGACCATTTGTTCGGTCAGTCGATCAGCCGATGCCGGCGCGCCAGGTTCGCGGCTTCGGTGCGGTTGTGCGCGCCGAGCTTGGAGAAGATGTTGCGCAGGTGCGAGCGGATGGTGTTCTCGGAGACGAACAGCGCATCGGCCATCGCCGCGTTCGACTGGCCGCGCGCCAGCAGCTTGAGCACGTGGATCTCGCGGTAGGTCAGCGGCTCGGTCAGCGCCGGGCCGGCCGCCGCGGCGGGCGTGCCGTCCATCTCGCCGGCCGCGTCGGCCTCGGCGGCGACGGCGGCGCAGGCGCGTTCCAGCGCACCGACCCAGGCGGCCGTAGCCCCCGGCGGCGGACGATCGCGCACCGCGGCCGAGCGGCACCAGGCCAGCGTCAGCGCGGCCACCGCCGGCCCTTCGTCGACGAAGGGCTGCAGCACGCCTTCGGGGCCGGCGCGCTGCAACGCCTGCGTCAGGTGCGCGCGGGCCGGCCCGGGTTGGCCGCCGGCCTGCAGCGCCTCGGCCCACAGCAGGTCCAGCACCAGCAACTGGCGCTGCCGGCCCTGGGCACGCGCCGTCTCCACGGCGGCCGGCAGCGCGGCCAGCGCGCGCTCGGCCTGGCCTGAGCGCAGCAGCAGCCGCAGGCGGGCCAGCGCCGTCGATTCCACGTCGTGCATGGGATCGTCGGTGGTGGGCCGGGCGCGCGCCGCTTCTTCGGCGCGGCGCAGGTAGGCCGCCGCGCCCTTGTGGTCGCAGCGCAGCAGCGCCAGGCGCGAGCGCTCGATCTCGGCGCTTTCCACCACGCGCGGCATGTCGTCCTGGTGGCCCAGGTATTCGAGTTCGCTGAGGAAGCCGAAGGCGCGCTCGGGCTCGCCGCGGTGCCAGGCCAGGCGCGACAGCGTCAGGTGGGCCAGCACGAGGTGCTGGAAATGGCCCAGCTCGCGCACCATCGGCATCGAGGCGGCGAGGATGCGCGCCGCCTCGTCGAGCTGGCCGACCTCGTACAGCGCCAGCGCCAGCTGCACGGCGCCGTAGGGGTTGCCGTCGAGGTCGCCCGGGCCGTCGAGGCGCAGGTGGTTGGTGGCCAGCCGGAAGCGCGCAATGGCCTGCTGCAGCCGGCCTTCGCGCAGGCTGATGAAGCCCTCGATGCATTCGGCGATCACCAGGCTGAAGGTGCTGCCGATCGCCAGGTGCGAGCGGCGGGCCTGGTCGAGCAGTGCGCGCGCCTCGTCGCTGCGGTTGGCGCTGGCGTGGTAGGTGGCCAGCGTGTTGGTGAGCAGGCTGTACGGGAAGCGGTAGCGCGGATCGACCTGCGCATGGCCGCTGCGCGCCAGCGCCGGCGCGTCCGCGCGGTCCATCAGCGACATCAGCATCGGCCGCAGCGCCAGCAGGTGGGCCCGCGCCTCGGCGTCCCAGGCGCTGGCGCCGGCGCGCTGGCGGGCCTCCAGTTGCTGCAGCAGGGCCAGCGCCGCGTCGTGGCGGTGGGTGAAGGTCAGCGCCCAGGCGTGGACGATGGCCAGCATCGGGTGCGCTTCGCCCAGCGCCGCCGGCAGCTTGTCGAACCAGCGCGCCAGCAGCCGGAAGCGCCCGGTGTGCAGCAGCGCCGGTGCATGGGCGCCGAGCAGCCGCGCCGTGTGCTCGGCATCGCGCGAACGCAGCGCGTGCTCGATGGCCGGCACCGGGCGGCCCTGCGCCTCGTACCACTGCGCGGCGCGGCGGTGCAGCGCGCTCACCGCCGCCGGGTCGCGCTGCGCCAGCTGGGTGCGCAGGAAGTCGGCGAACAGGCTGTGGAAGCGGTAGTGGCCCGGCTGCGGGCCGATGGCCGTGAGGAACAGCATCGAGCGCTCGATGCGCTCCAGCATGGCTGCGCTGTCGTCGCGTTCGAGCAGCGCGTCGCAGACCGGCGCGCTGAGCTGCTGCAGCACGCTCGAACGCAGCAGGAAGTCGCGCACCGCCTCGGGCTGCTTGGCCAGCACGTCCTCGGCCAGGTACTCGGCGACGGCCACGTTGCCGCCGCTGAACGATTCGATGAAGGCGCGCGCGTCGGCGCGCCCTTCGAGTGCCACCGAGGCCAGCCACAGCGCCGCCACCCAGCCTTCGGTGACGGCGTGCAGCCGCGCCACCAGGTCGTCGGCCAGCGGCAGGCCGCGGCGCTGGCGCAGGAACTCGGCGGTCTCGGCCGGCGTGAAGCGCAGCTGGTCGAGGCCGATCTCGACCAGGTGGCCGTGCGCGCGCAGCCGGCCGAGCCCCAGGTTGGGCACCGTGCGCGAGCCGATCACCAGCTGCCAGCCGGCGGGCATGTGTTCCAGCAACTGGCACAGCAGCTCGGGCGCGGCCGAGCCCTGGATGGTCTCGAAGTCGTCGAGGAAGAGCGTGAAGTCGCCGGCCGCGGCGGCCACGCCGGCCAGCAGCGGCAGCGCGTTGGTGCCGGCGCTGCCGGCGCTTCCGGCGGCGGACACCGCCGGCGCCAGCGCCGCCTGCAGGTGGCGCAGCAGGCGGCCGAGGTCGCCGTCGGCCTGGTCGAGCGTGATCCAGGCGCTCGGGCGGCCGTCGGCGGCCAGCCGCGCGGCGTGCTGCAGCATCGCCGTCGTCTTGCCGAAGCCGGCCGGCGCGCGCAGCACGATCAGCCGCGCGGCCGGCGCCGCGGCGATGCGCTCGGTCAGGCTGGCACGCAGCAACTGGTGCGCCGCCGGCCGCGGTGCGTTCAGTTTGGAAGCTAGCAGTGGCGAAGGCGCCCGGTTCGGCATCGATGCGGCGGCGGTGGCAGTCGGCGGCGAGCGCGCGGGCGCGATGCATAACGCCCGCGCCCGGCGCCGCGGCGATGCTACGCCGGCTCGGCCGCGAACGACTTGCGCAGCTCGGTCTTCAGCACCTTGCCGACGCTGGACATCGGCAACGCGCTGCGCACCTCGAAGCTGCGCGGCAGCTTGTAGCCGGCGATCAGCTCGCGGCAATGCGCCTGGATCGAGGCCAGCTCGACCTTGGCGCCCGCCTTGGGCACGATGACCGCGTGCACCGCTTCGCCCCAGCGCTCGCTGGGCACGCCGATCACCGCGCACTGCGCCACCGCCGGGTGGCTCATCAGCGCGTTCTCGACCTCGCCCGAGTAGACGTTCTCGCCGCCGGTGATGATCATGTCCTTGATGCGGTCGGCGATGAAGATGTAGCCCGCGTCGTCCATGGTGGCGCCGTCGCCGGTGTGCATCCAGCCGTTGCGCACCGCCTTGGCGGTTTCTTCGGGCTTGTTCCAGTAGCCCAGCATCACGTTGGGGCCGCGCACGACGACCTCGCCCACCGTGCCGCGCGGCACCTCGTGGCCCTGGCCGTCGACGATCTTCAGCTCCACGCCGCTGACGGCGCGGCCGGCCGAGCGCAGCAGCGTGCCGCGGTGGTCGTCGGGCATCAGCAGCGAGGCGGTGGGCGCCAGTTCGGTCATGCCGTAGCCCTGGATGAACTTGGCGCTGCGGAACACGGTCAGCGTGCGGTCGAGCAGCGTCTGCGAGATCGACGAGGCGCCATACAGCACGTACTGCAGCGACGACAGGTCCATCTCGCGCGCCGCCTCGGGGTTGGCGGCCAGCCAGTCGAGCGTCATCTGCATCAGCGTGGGCGCCATCAGCAGCACGTTGGGCCGCTCGGCGGTGATGGTCTGCAGCATCAGCCGCGGCTCGTACATCGGGATGATGGTGTGCGCCCCGCCGCACAGGAACAAGGCGATGGTCGGCGCGAAGTCGGCCAGGTGGAACATCGGCATCGCGTGCAGGTAGGTGTAGCCGGGGCCGTAGATGCCCAGCTGCACCGAGATCTGCGCCGCCGCGCCCAGGTTGTTGTGGCTGAGCATCACGCCCTTCGGGAAACCCGTGGTGCCGCCGGTGTAGAAGATGCCGGCCAAGTCTTCGCCGTGGCGGTAGGCGTCGTCGATCGGCTCGGTCTGCGCGACCAGCGTCTCGTAGTTCAGCATGCCCGCGGGCGTTTCGCCGTCGCCGGCGTAGATGAGGTGGCGCAGCGTCTTGGCGTTCTTGGCGAGGCTCGCCGCCTGCGTCTTGAAGGTGTCGTCGACGATCAGGATCTCGCAGCCCGAGTCGTCCAGCGAGTACAGCACCTCGGCGGCGCTCCAGCGGATGTTCACCGGCACCAGCACGCCACCGGCCCAGGGCACGGCCAGGTCGTATTCGAGGTAGCGCTGCGAGTTCAGCGAATACATCGCCACGCGTTCGCCGTCCTTGACGCCGAGCGCGCGCAGGGCGCCGGCCAGCCGCGCGACGCGCGCGCCGAACTGGGCGTAGGTGGTGCTGCGGCCCATGAAGCGGATGGCTTCCGCGTCGGGCCGCTGCTGCAAAGCCTTGTGCAGGCCAAGCGTCATGTGCATGTCCGTCTCCTCAAACAAAATCGTGGGTTGCAGGCGGCGAGGGTGTCGAGCGCGAACGACCGGGCGGCGTGCTGACGGGCGGCAGTATTCGGGCGCCGCGATCGGCGCAAACCGTTCAAACGGGTGATTTGCGTGCGGCGCCCCGCGCGGCTTGCCGCGCCCGCTGCTACGGCTTGCTCGCAAGCCCCGAGGTCACGCCGCGCAAGCCCCTACGGCGCGCGGGGCTTGGCGCCGCCGCCTCAACGCGGGCCGGGCCGTTCGGCGCGCGGCAGCGGCCGGGCGCGCAGCGGGCCCGGCAGCAGCCCGCGCTCGGCCAGCGCGAACGTGGCCTGCACGACCAATGCCAGCAGCGCCGCCGGAATGGCGCCGGCCAGCATGCGGTCGGTGTCGTTGACGGCCAGGCCGGCGACGATGCGCTCGCCCAGCCCGCCGGCGCCGACGAAGGCGGCCACCGTGGCGGTGCCGACGTTGATCACCGCCGCGGTCGAGACGCCGGCCAGCAGCGTGGGCAGCGCCAGCGGCAGTTGCACCAGGCGCAGCACCTGTGCGTCGCGCAGGCCCAGCGCGCGCGCGGCCTCGGCCAAGCCGGCCGGCACGCTGGCCAGCCCGGCCTGCGTGTTGCGCACGATGGGCAGCAGCGCGTAGAGGAACAAGGCCAGCAGCGCCGGCGCGAAGCCGATGGTGCCGAGCAGCGCGATCAGAAAGGCCAGCAGCGCCAGCGACGGCACGGTCTGCAGCAGCCCGGTGGCGGCCAGCACCACGGCGCCCAGCCGCCGGTGCCGGTGCGCCGCAATGCCCAGCGGCACGCCGATGGCCGTGGCCAGCGCCACCGAGCCCAGCACCAGGCCCAGGTGCTGCAGCAGCAGCCGGCCGAGGTCGGGCGCAACCACCTGCGCCCACAGCGAAGGCCGCGCGCCGCCAGCGCCCGGCGCGGACGGCGCGGTACCAGCCGTCTTCGCGGCGCCATCGACGAAGCGGCGCGCCACGTCGGCGAAAGGCCGCCCGTCGAGCTCGACCGCGGCGTTGAGGCCGATCATCGTCGGCTCGTCGATGCGCCCTTGCAGCGGCGCCAGCGTTGCCAGCGCGGCGGCCGGCAGCGCCGCGCGCATCAGCAGCACCGCGTCGTAGCGCGGGAAGAAGCCGCGGTCGTCCTTCAGCACGCGCAGCTTGAGGCGGCCGATCTGCGCGTCGGTGCTGTAGACGTCGATCAGGTCGACCTGGCCCGCCGCCAGCGCCTGGTAGGCCAGGCCGTGGTCGAGCGCCGGCGCTTCCGTCAGCGGCAGCGCGTAGTGGCGCTTCAGCGCCGGCCAGCCGTCGGCGCGCACCAGGAACTCGTGCGACAAGCCGGTGCGCAGCTTGGCGGCCTGCTCGGCGGGCAGGCGCGCCAGGGCCGACAGCGAATCGACGCCCAGCCGCGCGGCATCGGCCTCGCGCATGGCGATCGAGTAGGTGTTGTTGAAGCCCAGCGGCACCGCGGCCTTCAGCCCGCGCGGCGCCAGCCATTCGTTCAGCTCGGCCAGCGTGGGCGGCGGCGCATCGGCGGCCGGGTTGCGCTTGAGCAGCTCGCGCACGATGGTGCCGGTGTACTCGGGGTAGACGTCGACCTGGCCGCCGAGCAAGGCCTGTTCGAGGATGGCGGTGTTGCCCAGGCCCTGGCGGTGCTCGGCCGCCACGCCGGCGCGCTGCAGCGTCTGCAGCACGATCTCGGCCAGCACGTAGCTCTCGGTGAAGCGCTTGGAGCCGACCTTGACGGCGTCGGCGGCCAGCGCCGAGGCCGCACCGGCTAACAGGCATAACGCGGTCACCAGCAGGCGGTGCCATCGTGTCGAGCGTTGCATGGCCGGCATTGTGGTGGCGATTGCCCGGGCCGCGCGGCGCCGTGGCCGACAATGCGCGCCGTTGCCATCCCGCCATCGCGCCCGCGCCGCCATGACCGACGAGACCCCCGCACCCACACCCACGCCCGCACCCGCACCCGCACCCGCCTTGCCCGACCGCCTGTCGGTCGACCCGCGCAGCCCGCACTACGTGGCCGCCGTTTGCGAGCGCGAGATCGGCATCCGGCTCAACGGCCGCGAGCGCCACGACGTCGAGGAATACTGCCTCAGCGAAGGCTGGGTCAAGGTGCCGGCCGGCAAGACGCTGGACCGCCACGGCCGGCCGCTGCTCATCAAGCTCAAGGGCCAGGTCGAAGCGTTCTATCGCTGAACGGCGGCGCCCAGCGCCTGCGCGATGCGCCGGCGCGCCACGCGCGGGCGCGGCACCGGCTGGTCGAACCAGCGGCGCACGTCCTGCTCCAGCCCGATGCCGTGCATGTAGTTGTAGAGCGCCTTGCGCAGGCCCGCGCCCAGCGCGTCGTGGTCGACGCCGGTGGGGTCGCTGAAGGCGACGTCGTTGCGCGCGAAGCCGCGGTGCGGCACGGGCTGCAGGCAGATGCCGTAGTCCTGCGGCCGCAGGCCCACCGGCGAGTGCACGGTGCAGGCGAAGCGGTGGAAGAAGCCCGACTGGATGCAGCCTTCGGCGAACAGCTGGCGCACGTACTCCAGCGCGTCCACCGTGTCCTGCACGGTCTGCGTCGGGAAGCCGTACATCAGGTAGGCGTGCACCAGGATGCCGGCGTCGCTGAAGGCCTTGGTCACGCGCGCCACCTGGTCGACCGAGACGCCCTTCTTCATGAGCTGCAGCAGCCGGTCCGACGCGACCTCCAGCCCGCCCGAGACGGCGATGCAGCCGCTTTGCGCCAGCGCCCGGCACAGCGCCGGGTCGAATGATTTCTCGAAGCGGATGTTGCCCCACCAGGTGATGGCGACGCGGCGGCGCTGCAGCTCGGCGGCCAGCGCCTTCAGCACCTTGGGCGGCGCGGCTTCGTCGACGAAGTGGAAGCCGGTCTGCCCGGTCTCGGCGACGACGGCCTCGATGCGGTCGGCCAGCGTCTCGGCGCGCGCCGCGTCATAACGTCCGATGTAGTCCAACCCGACGTCGCAGAAGCTGCACTTCTTCCAGTAGCAGCCGTGGGCCACGGTGAGCTTGTTCCAGCGGCCGTCGCTCCACAGCCGGTGCATGGGGTTGAGCAGGTCCAGCAGCGAGAGGTAGCGCGCCAGCGGCAGGCCGTCCCAGGTGGGCGTGCCGGCTTCGTCGAACGGCACCTCGGGCTCGGCCAGGTTGACGTAGCGCACCGTGCCGCCCTCGCGCCGGAAGGTGCGCACCAGGCGGGCGGCGCCGCGTTGGCCGGCCAGGTGCTCCAGCAGCGCCAGCAGCGGGCGCTCGCCGGCGTCCAGCGTCACGTAGTCGAAGTGGTCGAACACGCGCGGCTCGGCCAGCTCGCGCAGCTCGGTGTTGACGAAGCCGCCGCCGAGCACGGTGACGACGTCCGGCGCCTCGGCCTTGAGGGTCTGCGCGATGCGGAAGGCGGCGTACACCGCGCCCGGAAACGGCACCGAGACCAGCACTACCGTGGGCCGGTGCTGCTGCAGCGCCTGGCGCGTGAGCGCGGCCAGCTCGCGGTCGATGAGGTTGGGCGCGGCGGCCAGCGCCGCGGCCAGCGGGTCGAAGCTGGGCTGGCTTTGCGCCAGGCCTTCGGCGTAGCGCACGAACTCGAAGCGCGGGTCGACCGCGTCGCGCAGCACGTCGGCAATGTCGTTGAGGTACAGCGTGGCCAGGTGGCGGGCGCGGTCCTGCAGGCCCAACGCACCGAAGGCCCAGGCCATGGGGTCGCCGCCGCTCGGGTCGACGTAGGCGTCCAGCGACTCGAAGCGCGGGCCTTCGGGCAGCCAGGCGCGGCCGGCGATGCGGTGCGCCAGCGTGGGGTCGCGGCCCTGCAGGAAGGCGATCACCGGGTCGATGCTTTGCAGGTAGCCATCGGCGGCAGCCAGCCAGGCGGCCGAGCGCGCGCCGCGCTGCGCGGCCGGCGTGGCCTCGATCTGCGCACGCAGCAGGGCCAGGCCGCGCGCCGACAGCAGCGCCAGCGCCAGCTCCAGCGCCAGGTCGGCCTGCGTGGCCTGCACGCCGCGCGATCGCAGGAAGCCCGTCAGGTAGGCGGTGGACGGGTAGGGCGTGTTGAGCTGCGTCATCGGCGCGACGATGGACAGCACGCGGTGCGGCAGAGCGGCGGGCATGGCGGGCATGGCGGGCGCGATTGTCGTCGGCGCCGGAAAACGAAGCGGCCCCGGGGTTGCCGGGGCCGCTTGAAGGAAGAGGAAACGTTTACTGCAGCGAAACCTCGACGCGGCGCGCCTCGGCGGGGTTGCCGCTGCCGGTCAGCTGCTCGGGCTTCTTCAGCTCGATCTTGTCTTCGGCGATGCCGGCGGCCTTGAGCGCGTCGCGCACCGCGAAGGCGCGCTGCTTGGCCAGTTCTTCGTTCTTCGCCGGGTCGCCCGAGGCGTCGGTGAAGCCGCTGACCACGGCCTTCTTGCCCTCGGCCACGGCCTTGGCCACGTCGGCCAGCGCCGCGTTGGCGCCGCCGGCCAGCTCGGCCTTGCCGCTGGCGAAGTAGAACTTGACGACGCCGTTCTCGACCACGAACGACGCGCCATCGGCCAGCGCGGCGGCCGACGGGGCCGGCGCGGCCGCCGGCGCGATGGCCGGTGCCGCGGCCGGCGCCGGGGCGCTGCCGTGGTCGGCCGGCGCCGAGGTCGACACCGTCATCGGCAGCAGCGGCACGATCAGCAGCGCGACGATGTTGATGATCTTGATCAGCGGGTTGACGGCCGGGCCGGCGGTGTCCTTGTAGGGGTCGCCCACGGTGTCGCCGGTGACGGCGGCCTTGTGCGCCTCGCTGCCCTTGCC
>Ga0102832_1000367_pt1 | contig 86707 bp, 73 predicted proteins | sample EBPBio282013_DNA_FD_88942 | JGI IMG/M metagenome (GOLD analysis project Ga0102832, IMG submission 88942) | Wastewater treatment Type I Accumulibacter community from EBPR Bioreactor in Madison, WI, USA - Reactor 2_5/28/2013_ DNA (Illumina Assembly) | ecosystem: Engineered > Bioreactor > EBPR >...
GCCGGCTGCTCGGCGAACCACTCCAGGCACGGCAGGGACACAACCCGGGTGGCGATGCCCTCGGCCTCGAGAAGCTCGCGGGCGGCCACGGCCACCGAGACCTCGGAGCCGGTGGCCAGCAGCACCACCGCGGGCTCGCCGTTGGAGGCGTCCAGCAGGGTGTAGCCGCCCTTGGCGACCAGCTCGGCCGGCGCGGCAGCACCCTCGCCACGCTCGATGGTCGGGACGTCCTGACGGGTCAGGATCAGCGCGGTCGGACGATCGGTGTGCCGCAGCGCCTGTGCCCACGCCTGCGCGGTCTCGTTGGCGTCGGCCGGGCGGACGACGTCCAGCCCGGGGATAGCCCGCAGGGTCGCGACGTGCTCGATCGGCTGATGGGTGGGGCCGTCCTCGCCGACGCCCACCGAATCGTGGGTCCACACGAAGATGCTGGGGATCTTCGACAGCGCGGCCAGGCGGGCCGGCGTCCGCATGTAGTCGGCGAACACCAGGAAGGTGCCGCCGTAGGCGCGGGTCAGCCCCGACAGCGTGATGCCGTTGATGATGTTGCCCATCGCGTGCTCGCGGATGCCGAAGTGCAGGGTGCGGCCGTTGTAGTCACCGGCGAAGTCGTGGCTCGACTGCTCCGGCGGCAGGAAGGACGGCTGGCCCTTCATGGTGGTGTTGTTCGAGCCGGCCAGGTCGGCTGAGCCGCCCCACAGCTCGGGAACGGCGTCGGCCAGCGCGGTCAGCACGTCACCGGAGGCGGCGCGGGTGGCCTTCTTGCCGACCGGGAAGACCGGCAGCGCCGCTTCGAAGCCCTCGGGCAGCTCGCGGGCGCGCAGCCGGCGGTAGAGCTCTGCGCCTTCGGGATTGTTGCCCTGCCAGGCCTCGAAGCGCTCGCCCCAGGCGGCCTTGGCCTCCTGGGCCCGGGCGGCGGCGTTGGCACGGGTGTGCTCCAGCACGGCCGGCTCGACGGCGAAGTTGGCGGCCGGGTCGAAGCCCAGCTCGGTCTTCAGCGCGGCGACCTCGTCGGCCCCCAGCTTGGCGCCGTGGACGGAGTGGTGGCCGGCCTTGGTCGGCAGCGGCCAGCCGATGATGGTGGTGAGCTTGATGAAGGACGGCTTGTCGGTGACCGCCTTGGCGGCCTCGATCGCGTCGTAGAGGGCCTGGACATTCTCCTCATAGGAGGTCATCCCGTTCGTCCAGTCGACGTGCTGCACATGCCAGCCGTAGGCCTCGTAGCGCGCCGCGACGTCCTCGGTGAACGCGATCTGGGTCTCGCCCTCGATCGAGATCCGGTTGTCGTCGTAGATCAGGACGAGGTTGCCGAGCTTCTGCGCGCCGGCCAGCGAGGAGGCCTCCCCGGAGACGCCTTCCTGCATGCAGCCGTCACCGGCGATGCAGTAGACGTAGTGGTCGAAGATCGAGGAGCCCGGCTGCGCGGACGGCTCCAGCAGCGCCCGCTCCCGGCGCGCGGCCATCGCGAAGCCGACCGCGTTGGCGACACCGGCACCCAGTGGGCCGGTGGTGCACTCCACGCCCGCGGTGTGGCCGTACTCGGGATGCCCCGGGGTGAGCGAGCCCTCGGTGCGCAGGGCCGCGATGTCGTCGGCCTCCAGCCCGTAGCCGGCCAGGAAGAGCTGGGTGTACTGGGTGAGCGAGGAATGCCCCGCCGACAACACGAAGCGGTCGCGCCCGGTCCAGGTCGGATCGGCCGGATCGCCGTTCATCACCTTCTGGTACAGCAGGTACGCCACCGGCGCCAGCGAGATAGCGGTACCCGGGTGGCCGTTGCCCACCTTCTCCACCGCGTCCGCAGCCAACACCCGAGCGGTGTCGACAGCACGCTGGTCGAGGTCATTCCAGCTGAGGGGAGTGGTCATCGTCGGCCTTTCAGAAGCGTTGCAGATTCGCGCTCACCCTATCGTCATCTCCTCATCCGCCGGGTGGCCTATGGCCAATTCCGGACCGTCCCCGGCGGTCAGGCGGGTTCGACGAAGACGGCGACGGTGAGCGCGGGGACGACGAATTCCGACTCCCCCGCGGTCGCCTGGCGCACCACCTCGTCCGCCCCCGCCGACTGGACGGGATGCAGCACGAATCCGGCGGTTGCGAAGGGAACCCCCTGGCGGACCGGACGGGGGGTGGGGTTGAACACGGTCACCAGGCTGCGCCATCGGGGCTCGACGGCCACGTCGGAGATCCCCATCACGATCACCCCGGGTATCTGCTGCCACGTCCCGGAGACCGGGAAGCGCAACGCCTGGGTGATCGCGGCCGTGCTGCGCAGCCGGAACAGCCGGGTCGAGGCGCGCAGCCGCAGCAGGTCGAGAGCCATCGCGTGGGCCAGCCGGATCTCGGACGGACCGGGCTTCAACGCGGGATCGGCCAGCAGCGGGGCCAGGATGGCCCAGACCGGGCCGTTGTCCTGCTCGGGCGGCAGGCCGGCGCCGAAGCCGTTGTCGTTCATCGAGAAGTCGAGGTAGTTGAACCAGTCGCCGGAGACGTAGGAGTTCCGGTCCAGGCTCTTCGATCGCAGCATGTCCGTGCCGGCGTGCCACATCACCGGCGACTGGCCCAGCGTCGCGCACGCCAGGCAGAGGGTGTTCAGCCGCACCCGGTCGGCCATCGGCGTCGACTGCGGCAGCTTCAGGGTGAGCGCGTCGAACAGCGTCTCGTTGTCGTGGGCGTCGACGTAGCTGATCACCTCGTCGGGCTCGTCGGCGTAGCCCGCCACCCAGCCGGCATAGGGCAGCTGGTCGCCCCGGGTGAGCTGGCCCGTCCGTGCCGAACGGAGGACGTACGCGCGCAACGTGCCGGCCAGGCCGAGCTGCACCACGTCCACCGCATCGGCCAGCCGGTCGGAGGGCTCGCCGGCGGCCAGGCCGGTGCCGTAGCCCGGGGTGCGTGGGTCGTCGAAGGCCCCGCCGCCCCGCACCGCGTCGCGCAGCCGATCGGAGAAGCTGGCGATCGAGGTGCCACCGAGCTGGCCCTGGCTGGCCTGGACGAAGCGGGCGTTGAAGGCCACCTCGCCGAAGTTCCAGCCCTCGCCGTAGAGGGTGACCGAGCGGCCGTCCACCCCGTCCCGTTCCAGTGTCAGCGCGTCCAGCGCGGCCCGCACCGCCAGCAGGTTGTCCCGGCTGTGGTGCCCCATCAGATCGAAGCGGTAGCCGTCCACCCGGTAGTGGCGGACCCACGAGACGCAGGCGTCCACCATCAGCTTCTGCGCCATCAGGTGCTCGGTGGCCACGTTCGGGCAGCAGGTGGAGTTCTCCACCTGGCCGCGGGGAGTGAGCCGGTGGTAGTAGCCCGGCACGATCCGATCGAGCACCGACTTGGTGTCCTGGCCGGCGCTCGCGGTGTGGTTGAACACCATGTCGAGCACGACCCGCAGCCCCGCGGCGTGCAGCGCGCCCACGACCGTCCGGAACTCGAGCGTGCGGCCCGCGCCGTCCGCGGATTCGATGCTGGAGGCATAGGAGCCTTCCGGGGTCAGGAAGTGCCACGGATCGTAACCCCAGTTGTAGCCCTCCGGGTGGGCGGCGATGTAGCGCTGCTGCTCGGCGGAATCCGGCGGCAGTGTCTTCAGCACCTCGTCCTCAGGTGGGGTCCGCTGGCCCGGGTGCTCCTCGACGGCGGAGTTGTCGAACACCGGCAGCAGCTGAACCGAGGTCATCCCGGCCTCGGCGAGCCGGCGCAGGTGCGTCATTCCGGCCGAGTCCCGGTCGAAGGCGAGAAAGCTCCCCCGCAGCTGCGGCGGCACCGTCTTGTCGCTGACCGAGAAGTCCCGGACGTGCAGCTCGTAGATCACCTGGTCGACCGGGTGGGCCAGCGGCGGGCTGGGGGTGGCGGCCCAGACCGGCGGGATCAGGGCCGGGTGGTCGAGATCGGCCAGCACCGAATGGGTGGAGTTGACGGTGAGCGCCACCGAGTACGGGTCGGTGACCTGATTGGAGACCACCCGGCCGTGGTGCGGGGTGAAGACCGTCACCTCGTAGCGGTAGCGCAGCCCGGCCCACTCGGAGGTGCCGGAGATCTCCCACACGCCGTCCGCCCGCCGGGTCATCGGCAGCGGCCGTCCGGGAACGTGCAGGTCGTCACCGTCGTGCCACAGCAGCAACCGGACGCGTTGCGCGGTCGGCGCCCACACCCGCAGGATCGGGGCGCCGTCGACCCACTCCGCGCCGAGGACGGCGTCGGCCGCGTCGGCATACATCTGGTCGAGCACCCACGGCAACTGGAGCGAGCCCACCGTCACGAGTCGGCCGGAGGGCAGTCGCGCGCTCACCATCAGCTGGCCGCACAGTGCCTCCGCGACGGGCACCGTTGCGGGCACCCGCAATGCCAGGTACCCCGCCAGGTGCGGCACCGTGACCGCCACGTCGGCGGGGATGCCCTCCGGGTCGATCCGGAGCAGGGCGGTTCCCCAGGGCACCGGTTCGGCCTCGGTCGGATCGATCGGCTCGGCGATCGACCAGTGCAGCACCCAATCCAGCTGGGCAGGATCCAGCTCCCGCGGCAGCTCCGTCGGCCAGGCGATCAGGTCACGCCGCAGCCAATGCCCGCGCAACTGTTCCCCAGCGGCCGAATTCACCCGACCGATTCTGTCACTCCCGGTCGCCGACCGGTGGGAAGCGGGCGGGTCGGGAGGGGCGGAACGGACCGTCCTCGGGTACGCGGCGGCCCACGTCCAGGGATCCCGTCCCCGAGTCACGCCTCCGCGCCACCTGTCCGATCCCCCGCCTGGTCGCCACCGGCCCGGTGGCGTCAGCGGAATCCCGCTAGGATTCCGCTGACGTGCAACCGTCCACGAGGAGGTGGCAGCATGGCCCTGCCGAAGAGTCCCCTGGTCGCAGCGGTGCGGGATCTGGGCGTTCAGTTCATGGCCAACGATGTCGACATCACCGGGCAGGACGCGGTGAGTTCGGTGGAACTCGCTGACGGCACCAGCTTCTGGATCTTCGGCGACACCGTCGAGGGCCCGTTCGACTCCATCCGGGGCTTCGAGCTGACCGAGGTGCTGTCCAACACCGGGGCGATCGTCCCGCTGCAGGATCTGTCGGAGGGGGTGCGTGAGTTCCGCTACCTCACGGGCCCGGACGGCGCGCGGGCGCGCCAGCTGATCGGGTTCATCCCGCCTGAGCACAAGTCGAGGCAGCGGCTCTGGGCGATCCACGGCGCCCAGGTCAACGGCCGGCTGTACCTCTACTACCACCGGATCACCATGGATCCTGCCCTGGACGTGTTCGAGACCTTCCAGCTCGACGGCATGGGGGTCGCCAGGGCCGGGTCGGACCACGACTTCGAGCGTCTGCCCGCGCCCGACGGCAGCTACGAGTGGTGGAAGGGCGACCAGCCCGGCTTCGGGGTCTGGGTGCAGCAGGACGAGGATCACCTGTACCTGTGGGGGTCGATCCAGCCCGCCTCGAAGTCGGCAGGCGACATGTACCTGGCGCGCGTCCGTCCCGCCGACATCGAGGATCTCTCGGCCTACGAGTACCTCGTGGCGGCGCCGACGCTGGCCGATCCCGATGTCGAGCCCCGGTGGGCGTCAACCTTCACGCCCACCGCCTGCCTGTTCAGCGACGTGCCGAACGAGATGTCCTCGTCCTGGAATCCCTACCTCGGCTGCTACATCTCGCTGACCACCTATCGGCGGGACAACCAACTCGTGATCCGCACCGCCCCGGCGCTCACCGGCCCCTGGAGCGAACCGGAGGTCGTCTTCTCCCCGGCCATGACCCGGCCCGAGTCGCTGTTCAACGCCGGCAAGGAGCATCCCGAGTTCGCCCGGGAGGGCGGGAAGGTCACCTACATGACCTTCATCGACTCCTCGGTGTACGCCCCGCACCTGATCGAGATCACCTTCGCCTGACCACGGTCACGGCGGGTTCGTCAGGCGATCAGCGTCGCGAGCACCGCGACGCTCTCCCGCAGATAGCTGGACGGCCAGACGTACCAGCGCGTCGCCGAGTGCAGGTGGCGGGCGTCCAACCCCGTCTGCTCTGCCAGCCGGCCCGCCCGCCAGACGTGGTACTCGTTGGTGACGAAGGCGATGCCGTAGCCGTCGCCCAGCCGCTCGTCGAGCAGACCCTTGGCGAAGGCGAAGTTCTCCTGCGTCGAGGTCGAGCGGTCTTCGACGACGATCGCGGCATCCGGAACGCCGCGGGCCAACAGGTAGTCGCGGGACGCGGCGGCCTCGGGGACGTCCTCCTGCGGGCCCCTGCCGCCGGTGACCACGATCAGCACGGACGGATTGCGCTGGTGGTAGTCGATCGCGACCTCGAGTCGCTGCGCCAGGGACGGCGACACTTCGCGTCCGTGCACAGCCGCGCCCAGGACGATCAGCGCGTCCTCGGCGTCGGAAGCGGTGTCGTTCAGCCCATAGCCGGCCAGGAAGCCGGAAATCAGCCCGAATCCGGCCGCCAGGACGATCGCGGGGATGGTCAGCCAGCGCAACCGTGACAGCCGCCGCCACAGGCCGAACCCCAGCAGGACGGCCGCCACCGCGAACTGCAGCATGACCCCGCCGTTGAAGTTGGCGGTCATCGTCAGCCAGACACCGTTGCCCACCAGCGCCAGGCCGAGCAGCACCAGCACGCCCCGCCACACCGACTCCACCCTCACGGGTTCGAGACTATGCGGTCACCAGCAGGCATCCTCCCGGCTACAGTCACTGCCATGGCCAGGCGCAGCAGGTCGGCGGTGTACGCGCGGCGCCGGAAGCGCCGCATGGCTCAGCAGACCCATGATCTGACCGCCGAACAATGGTCGGCGCTGATCGCGGCCTGGGGAGGCTGCGCGTACTGCGGCGAGCCCGGCGCGTCCTACACCAAGGACTGCATGCTTCCGATCTCACGTGGCGGCCGCTACACGCTGACGAACGTGGTGCCCGCGTGCGCGTCCTGCAACGCCAGCAAGTGGAACTCCGAGGTGACCAGCTGGATGCGCCGCAAGAAGCTGGACGAGGCCTCGTTCCTGGTGCGGCAACTCCAGATCGCGCGGTCGCTGGCCGCACCTAGGATGCTCGGGTGACAGCTCCCCTCATCCAGCCGCCCGTGCCGGACGACGCATCCGCATGGTTCGACTTCGTGGTCGAACAGCAGACACACACCTATCGGGGAATCGTTCGGCCCGACTTCGCCGAAGCGCAGCGTGGGTTCCGTGCCGACTGGGTCGCCGGATTGGCCGCGTCCTTCGCGGACCCGGGCAGCTCGCGACGGCTGATCGCCCGGCAGGACGGCCGGGTGGTCGGGGTCGCCTCGATCGTCGACGCGCCCAGCGGCTGGGAGATCGAGGAGGGCTACACCCCCGCGCCCGCCTCGCGCTGCCTCGACCGGCTGTACCTGCACCCGGCGGTCCAGGGCCGGGGCCTGGGCTCGGCGCTCCTCAGCGCGATCGACGACGGCCGCGACCTCTACCTCTGGCTGATCGACGGCAATGCCTCTGCGCAGCAGTTCTACCGTCACCGCGGCTTCGTGGACGAGCCGGAGAACTTCACGACCGGCGAATCCTGGGGCAGTGTGGCCATGCACCGCATGATCCGCCGAATCGGCGACACCACGTCACGTCCAGAAGTCCGCTGAGCCGAACGCAGGCGCGGCCCTACGGCCGCGGCTGCTGGCCGGTGTCGTACATCGTCGGCACGGAGTCCTCCACGAAGCGAGGACGGCAGGCGAACCATCCGGCGATCACCCCTGGAACGGCGGTCGCGGCCAGCACCAGGAGCGGGATCGACCATGATCCGGTCGCCTCGCGCAGCAGGCCCAGGCCGATCGGGCCGAAGCCGGCCAGCCCGTAGCCGATGCCCTGGACCAAGCCCGACACGGCGGAGGCGGACTGCGCGCTCCTGGTTCGACGGTTGATGAGTGTCATGCAGAGCGGGAAGGTGCTCACCCCGATTCCCAGCGCACACACCCACGCCCACGTGCCGTCGAGCGGGGAAAGGACCAGACCCAGGTAGCCCGCGACCAGGACGATCGCGCACACGACGACCACGACGAACGGGTTCGCCAGGCGGGTGGCCAGCTGCGGAACCACCAGGGCGGCGACCATGCCCCATGCCGAGTAGAGCGCGACCATCGTGCCGCCCAGTGTCGCGCTGCCGCCGGCGTCGGTGAGCACGGCCGGCACCCAGGTGACGATGCCGTAGTTGGAGAGCGACATCATCCCGAAGAGAATCACCAGGCCCCAGACGGTCGATGACCGGCTGATCCGCGGTCTCGCGCCGGCCGGTGTCGCCACCGCCGGCGCATGGTGATCGGCAGGCAGCTTGACCGCCAGGATGAGCCAGACCACGGCTGCCACGGCGGCCGGCACCACCCAGATCCCCACCGAGAGCCGCCAGGTTGCCGCCTCGGCCACCGGGACCGCCAGGAGCGGGGCGATGAACTGACCGGTCTGCATCAGAATCAGGTAGAGCGAGGTCCACAGGGCCAGCCGATCGGCGAACCACGCCTTCACCAACGGAACGATCACGACGTTCGCGGCACCGATGCCGGCCAGCGCCAGCACGGTCGACAGCACAAGCACCAAGGGCGTCGGAGAGAAGGCACGCGCCAGCAGTGAGAGAGCGGTCAGACCGAGGGCGACCGTGGCCGTGCGCTCGAGCCCGAACCTCCTCGTCACCACCGGGGCGAGAAATCCGAAGACGGCGAAGGACGCCGCGGGCACGGTGCCGAGCAGGCCCGCCAGCGCCACGCCGAAGCCGAGATCGGATCCGATGATCGCCAGGAGCGGAGTGAACCCCGTCACGGCCGTTCGCAGGTTGACCGCCGTCAGCGCGATGGCGAGCCCCGCCCACAGGAGCAGGCGTCCTTGGCGCACCGGAACGAGGGAGGGGGAGGATGTCGTCACGCTAAACTCCAGTGCAAGGTCGGCGGATGATGGGATCATGGGATGAATCGTGAGGATTCTGGCACACGCCAGCCGATGCGTCGAGTGGGGCTCATCGACCAGGCAGCCGCGCGCTTCCGCGAGGAGGTGGTCTCCGGACGCTGGCCGATCGGTGAGCGCATCCCGACCGAGGCCGCCCTGGTGGCGGAGTTCGGGATCGGCCGGAACACGATTCGCGAGGCCCTGCAGGCGCTGGTGCACTCCGGCCTGCTGCGCCGTGAGCAGGGCCGCGGCACCTTCGTCATCTCCGACTCCGAGCTGACCGGCACTCTGGAACGTCAGCTCACCGGTGGCAGCCGTCGCCACTACCTGGAACTACGCCTCGCCCTCGACAGCGCCGCGGCCTCACTCGCCGCACTGAACCGCTCGGACGCCGACGTGGAGCTGCTGCGGGAACTGCGCGACCGCCGGGAGGCGAGCTGGTCGAGCGATGATCCCGACCTGCGAACGAGCACGGATCTCGCCCTGCACCGCGCGATCGCGGCAGCTACGCACAACCCGCTCTACGTGAAGCTGTACTCCAGCATGCTCGACGTCTTCGCCGTCCACATGCGCGACGAGACGAGCGAGGACGAGAACGCGGCGCATCTCTTCCACCACGAGCTGGTCGAGGCGATCGCCGAGGGGAACGCCGACCACGCTGCCGCGAACGTGGCGTCCATCTTCAGCCCCTTCATGCGCTGACCGGAACACCGGTCGCCGACGAATCGTCCGTTCCGCGCCGCCCTGGTCGAGTCCGAGGTCACCGGTCGCTCCGAGGGACCACCTCTCGGTGCGCCAGCGACACCGCCAGATCGACGATGTCCGCCCGCTCTTCGGCCAGGTCGCGAACCGCGCCCAAGGGAACCCAGCGAGCCAGGTCGGTGGTTCCACCCACTTCGGTGGTGCCGAGCTGCCCGCCCACGATCGCGGCGGCATAGAGGAACCGTTGCGAGCGGAACGGACGCGCCAGCTCGTCGGAGTTCATCAGGGTGAAATGCGGGGCGGCCAGAAGCGGACCGACCTCCACGTGGTAACCGGACTCCTCGTACACCTCACGAACCACGGCGTCGGCAACGGCCTCGTCGAACTCCACCCCACCACCCGGCAGCGTCCACTTCGGGGCGAGCATGCCCTCGCCGTTGTACCAGGTCAGCAGGATCTCGTCGGCCTCGTTGACGATGACGGCGTAGGCGGCCAGCCGGGTGTCGTACTCGGTGAAATGCACGTTCCGACGCTACTCCGCGCGGCCCGACACGGTCGCCCGTTGCACCGTCCGGTCAACGCTCTTGACGTACTCCTCATGCCAGATGCGTTCGGTGTCCTTGTCGCCGAACGATCTGATCACGAAACAAGTCGTGAACGGCACTCTTCAATAGCGCTAGACGTTAAACCTGAACTCCACCACGTCCCCATCGGCCATGACGTAGTCCTTGCCCTCCATGCGGACCTTGCCGGCGGCGCGGGCGGCGGCCATCGAGCCGGCGGCGACCAGGTCGTCGTAACTGACGATCTCGGCCTTGATGAAGCCCTTCTGGAAGTCGGTGTGGATGACACCCGCGGCCTGGGGGGCGGTCCAGCCCTGGTGGATCGTCCAGCCGCGAGCTTCCTTCGGGCCGGCGGTCAGGTAGCTCTGCAGGCCGAGGGTGTCGTAGCCGACCCGGGCGAGGGTGTCGAGGCCGGGCTCACCGATGCCCATCTCGACCAGGAACTCCCGGGCCTCGTCGGGTTCCATCTCGATCAGTTCGGATTCGATCTTGGCATCCAGGAAGATCGCCTCGGCCGGCGCGACCAGTTCGCGCATCCGTCCGGTCAGCTCCTCGTCCACCAACTCGTCGGAATCGCAGTTGAAGACGTACAGGTAGGGCTTGGCGGTGAGCAGGAAGAGCTCCCGCAGTGGTTCGAGGTCGAGCCCGGCGGCGTGGACGCCCTGACCTGAGTTCAGCACCTGCTGCGCCTCCTGGACGGCGGCCAGCATGGGCTGGCGCTCCTTCCTCAGCCGGGCCTCCTTCTCCAGCCGGGGCAGCGCCTTCTCGATGGTCTGCAGGTCGGCCAGGATCAGCTCGGTGCGGATCGTCTCGATGTCATTGCCCGGGTTGACGTCGCCGTCGACGTGGGTGACGTCCGGATCGCGGAACACCCGGGTGACCTGGCAGATCGCGTCCGCCTCCCGGATGTTGGCCAGGAAGGCATTGCCCATCCCCTCCCCTGCCGAGGCGCCCTTCACGATGCCGGCGATGTCGACGAAGCTCACCGTCGCCGGGATGATCCGCTCCGAGCCGAAGAGCTCGGCCAGCACCGGCAGCCGCGGATCCGGGACGCCCACGACGCCGACGTTGGGCTCGATGGTGGCGAACGGGTAGTTCGCCGCGAGCACGTCGTTGCGGGTCAGTGCGTTGAACAGGGTGGACTTGCCCGCGTTGGGCAGGCCGACGATTCCGATGGTGAGAGCCACGTCGGGCAAGCCTACCGATCCGGTCGGACGGCGACGAACCGCCCCTCGAGCCGGGCGACGCCTTGGGCGTTAGCTCGAAGTTCAGGTACCGAGTTCGGGGCACAAACGACGAGCCAGGGGGGTGCGGGAGAAGTCGCGCGGCAGCCGGTGCGGCAGCGGCCGGTTCGCTCCCGAGGCGGATCTCGGACATCCTTGGCTGATGGACGCGGTGATCTTCGATGTCGGTGGGGTGATCGTCCCCTGGGTTCCACAGCGGGCGTTCGAGCAGGTGATGCCGGCCGAACAGGTGCCGGCCTTCATGGAACGCGTCGGCTTCGACGAGTGGAACCGGGCCAACGACCTGTTGCCCAGCATCGTCGAGTCGACGGAGGCGCTGGCGCGCCGCTTCCCCGACGACGAGGCCGGGATCCGCGCCTACTGGCCGAACTTCGAGCTGACCATCACCTCCATGGTGCCCGGGACGGCCGCGGTCATCGCCGAACTGGAGCGGGACGGCGTCACGATCGGTGGGCTGACGAACTGGGCGGCCGAGCCGTTCGCTGTGGCGCGGCGGCGGTTCGGCATCCTGGGGCGCTTCCGCGACATCGTGATCTCCGGGCTGGAGGGGGTCGTCAAGCCGGATCCGGCCATCTACCGGCTCGCCTGCGAGCGCCTGGGGGTCAGCCTCGATCGGGCGGTCTTCATCGACGACACCGCCGCCAACGCCATCGCGGCCAGCGAGATCGGCATGACCGGCCTGCACTTCACCTCTGCCGAGCGCCTGCGTACCGACCTGGTCGAACTCGGCCTGCTCGGGCGGCGCCCGGCCATCGCCGAGCCGATCTATCACTGGGCACTCCGCTCGGAGTGGGAAGCCGCTCTGGCTGAGGGCCACTACCCGCACTCAAGCCGTGGGATCGCCTACCTGTCCGAGGGCTTCGTCCACGGTTCCTTCGGTCACCAGGTGGCGGGGATCCGGCAGGCCATCTACGCCGATCTCCCGGACTCCGAACTGGTGCTGCTGCGGATCGATCCCGATCCGGACCTGCCGATCATCGTCGAGAACGACTACCCGCACCTGTTCGCGCCGCTTCCGCTGGACGCGACGGTGGTCGACCCCGCGACCACCGCCTGAGACCGAAGGGCTACTGCCCCGCGCCGCTGTAGAAGGCTCGCAACGCCTGCGCCAGATAGCCCGGATCGGCCACGCCGCACATCTCTCGCGCCGAGTGCATGCTGAGCAGCGGAATCCCCACGTCCACCGAGGTGATGCCGAGCCGGGCGGCGGTGATCGGCCCGATCGTCGAGCCGCAGGGCACGGCATTGTTCGACACGAACGGCTGGGTGGGGACGCCGGCCGCCCGGCAGATCCGCAGCCACAGCGCCGACGACGGCCCCTCGCTGGTATAGCGCTGGTTCGCGTTCACCTTCAGCAGCGGGCCGGAGTTCAGCAGCGGACGGTGATCGGGGTCGTGCAACTGCGGGTAGTTGGGGTGGATGCCGTGGCCGGCATCGGCCGAGATCACGAAGGACGCCGCCAGCGCGCGCTGCCGCTCGTCCAGCCCCCAGCCGAGCGAGTTCCCGACGCGGGTGAGGACGGATTCCAGCAGCGGCCCCGCTGCCCCCGTGCGGGATTCGGAGCCGATCTCCTCGTGGTCGAAGCAGGCCAGCACGGCGATCTGGTCGGACGGCTCGGCGGCCAGCAGCGCCGCCAGGCCGGCATGCACGCTGGAGAGGTTGTCGAGCCGGGCCGAGGCCAGGAACTCCCCCGCCACCCCGATCACCTCGGGAGCCTGCGTGACATAGGCGAACAGGTCGTGGCCGTCGATCGCATCGCGGTGCAGGCCGAGCAGCCCCGCCAGGGCGGACAGAATGTCGATGGAACCCAGCCCGGCCACCGGCTTGAGGTGAACCTGGCGGTCGAGGCTGAGCTTCTCGTTCACGCTGCGATCCAGGTGCGGCGCGACCTGCGGGATGCGGAGCCAGGCGGGCGTCCGGACCAGGTGGGAGGTGCCCTCCCGGTCGATCACGCGGCCGGCCAGCCCGAACTCGCGATCCAGCCAGGAGTTGGGCAGCGGGCCGCCGTAGACCTCCATGGCGGCCTGCGACCAGCCGAAGGCGTAGGCGGAGGGATCGGGCTTGAGCTTGAAGCCGGGCGAGTCGGTGTGGGCGCCGACGATCCGGAACCCGGCCGGCCCGGCGACCCCGACGGGGACGAACCACGCGACGATCGCACCGTCCCGCAGCACATAGTGGCCGCCGGCCGAGGCGTCCCAGGGCTCGTTCTCGCGCTGCTCGGCGTAGCCGGCCTCGGACAACCGCCGCGCGACCTCGCCCGCGGCGTGGTAGGACGACGGGGACGCGACAACGAAGGCGGCGAGATCGGCGACATGATCGGAGGAGGCCATGGGGACAGTCTGCCGCAGCCGAATCCGGGCCAAAACCGGGCTGCGGGAGAGTCGCTTCGCAAAACTGTCGGAGGGTCACGCGACGATGGGCACATGGAACAGATCGGGTTGTTGATCACCGGCATCGTGCTGGGCTTGGCGGTCGGGGCGATCGCCGGCTGGCTGGTGCTGCGGACGCGGCAGCAGGCGGCGGAGGCCACCGGTGCCGCGACGGCCACAGCTGAGGCCGCGCAGACCCGCTCGGAACTGGCGGCCGCCAAGGCCGAGGCGGCGCAGGCCCGGGCCGATCTCGCCCGCGAGACCGCCGACGCCGCCCGCGCCCGGCAGGAGGCGGCGGAGGCCCGCGCCGAGCAGGCGGCCGCAGAGGCCCGGCTGGCCGATGCCCGGGCCGACTCCAGCGCAGCCATCGCCCAGCGCGATGCCGCCGTCGAGCGGGCGGCCGAGATCGCGGCCGACCGTGAGCAGCTGACCGCCCAGTTCAAGGCGCTCTCGGCCGAGATCCTCGAGCAGCAGACCCGGCGCGCCGACGAGACCGCCGACCAGCGCCAGAAGGCGACCGACGCGCTGCTGGCGCCGGTCAAGGAAAGCCTCGAGCGGTTCAACAGCCGGCTCACCGAGGTCGAGCAGGGGCGGGTCGAACTGGCCTCCACGCTGCAGCAGCAGGTGGCGGCCGTCCAGCTCACCGGCGAACAGCTGCGCCGCGAGACCAGCGCCCTGGTGACCGCGCTGCGCAAGCCGCAGGTGCGCGGCACCTGGGGCGAGCTGCAGCTGCGTCGCGTGGTCGAACTGGCCGGCATGCTCGACCACTGCGACTTTATCGAGCAGCAGACCACCCAGACCTCGGCGGGCTCGACGATCCGGCCCGACCTGAAGGTCACCCTGGCCGAGGGCAAGTTCGTCTACGTCGACTCCAAGGTGCCGCTGAGCGCCTTCCTCGACGCCCACGAGGCCTCCGACGACACCCAGCGAGAGCAGCACCTGCAGCGATTCGCGCGGAACGTGAAGACCCACATCGACCAGCTCTCCACGAAGAGCTACTTCAAGGCCGAGAGCAGCACCCCGGAGTTCGTGGTGCTGTTCATGCCCAGCGAGGCGCTGGCGGCCGAGGCCCACAGCCTGCTGCCCGACCTGCACGAGTACGCCCATCACCGTTCGATCGTGCTGGCCACGCCCACCACACTGATCGCGATGCTGCGCACGATCGCCTATTCCTGGCGGCAGACTGCCCTGGCCGATTCGGCCCAGCAGGTGTTCGAGCTCGGCCGCGAGCTGTACGACCGGCTCGGCGTGCTGGGCAAGCACTTCGACAAGGTCGGGCGTTCGCTCACCACGGCGGTCGGCGCCTACAACGACGCGGTCGGCTCGATCGAGGGCCGGGTCTTCCCCACCGCCCGCAAGCTGCGCGACCTCCAGGTGGTGGCGGACAAGGAGCTCGCCCCGGTGAAGGTCAGCGAGGCCGCGGTGCGGCCGCTCACCGCCGGAGAGCTGGTGGAGGATGCCGCCGCGGTACCGGCGATGATCGGCCGGCGGCCCGAACTCGATCTCCTCCCCCGCCGCGACCCGTCGCCGTCGGAACTGCTCGAGACCGAGCTGCCTCATTCCGCACGCGCCGCCGAGACAGCCTGATCGTCAGCCGGTGTGGGAAGGAGCCCAGGCCGCTCCTGGGTGCACAATGCAGCTGTGACTGCTGATGCCCGGCTGGTGGATGCCAGCGCGATCGACGAGGCCGCCGAGCGACTGGCGGCCGTCGCCATCCAGACCCCGCTGCAGTTCAACGAGCGCATCAGCCGGATGACCGGCGCGAGCATCTGGCTGAAGCGCGAGGACCTGCAGCCGGTTCGCTCCTACAAGATCCGCGGCGCCTACAACCTGATCGCCCAACTGGACGCCGAACAGCGGGCGGCCGGGGTGGTCGCGGCCAGCGCCGGCAACCACGGCCAGGGGGTGGCGCTCGCCTGCGCCCGGCTGGGCATCACCGGCCGGATCTTCATTCCCTCCACCACCCCCCGGCAGAAGCGCGAACGCATGATCGCGCTCGGCGAAGGCGCCGCCGAACTGGTCATCACCGGCGACACCTACGACGAGGCCGCCGCCGCCGCGGTGGACTACAGCGCGCAGACCGGCGCCGTGATCGTCCCCGCCTTCGACGACGCGCGCACCATCGCCGGGCAGGGAACCCTGGCCCGCGAGATCGTCGAGCAGCTGGGGTACGCGCCCGACGCTCTCATCCTGCCGGTGGGCGGTGGCGGCATGCTGGCCGGCTGCCTCAGCTGGCTCTCCGAGCGGCATCCGACCACCCGGGTGGTGGGGGTCGAGCCGTCCGGTGCGGCGACGATGGCGGCCGCGCTGGACGCCGGCGGTCCCCGCGATCTGCGGCAACTCGACACCTTCGTCGACGGTGCCGCCGTGCGGCGGGCCGGCGATCTCACCTATGCCATCGCCGCCCGTCACCGTCCGGCGATGTACACCGTTCCCGAGGGCCGGATCTGCTCGGAGATGCTGCAGCTGTACCAGACCGAGGGCGTGATCGCCGAGCCCGCCGGCGCGCTGGCGAGCGCCAGCCTGGGCATCTTCCGTCCTGAACCCGGACAGCTGGTGGTGGCGGTTGTCTCCGGGGGCAACAACGACGTCTCCCGCTATGCCGAGATCGTCGAGCGGGCACTGGTCTACGAGGGCCGCAAGCACTACTTCCTGGTGAACTTCCCGCAGGAGCCCGGCGCGCTGCGTCGCTTCCTGGACGAGGTGCTCGGCCCCGACGACGACATCACCCTGTTCGAATACGTCAAGCGCTCCAACCGCGAGACCGGCCCGGCGCTGGTGGGTATCGAACTGGGCGACCCCGCCTCCCGGCCGCAGCTGCTGGCCCGCATGGACGCCAGCCCGATGCAGGTCGAGGTGATCGATCCGGGCAGCCCGTCCTACCGCTTCCTGGTCTCGGGCTGATCCAGATCGAGAGCCAGCCTCAGGCACTCAACGCCAGCCCTCAAGGCTGGCCTTCGATCACTATGGCTGGCGTTCGCTGCGGCAACGGTTTTCAGTCGCCGGTCGCGGCCCGACGGAGATCCTTGCGCAACTCGGGCGGCAGCGCGAAGACCAGGTTCTCCTCGGTCAGCCGCTCCTCGACGGCCGCCGGGAAGCCGTGCTCCTCGAGCAGCGACAGGACGCCCTGCACCAACTCGTCGGGAACCGACGCGCCGGAGGTGACGCCGACGCTGGCGACCCCCGCCAGCCAGGCGGGATCGACCTCGGAGGCGTTGTCCACCCGGTAGGCGGCCTTGGCCCCGGCCTCCAGCGCCACCTCGACCAGGCGGACGGAGTTGGACGAGTTGCGCGAGCCCACCACGATCACCAGGTCTGCGGTGGCGGCGATCTGCTTCACCGCCGACTGCCGGTTCTGGGTGGCGTAGCAGATGTCGTCGGACGGCGGGTCGACCAGGTTTGGGAACTTCTCCCGCAGCCGGGTGACGGTCTCCCAGGTCTCGTCCACGCTCAGCGTGGTCTGGCTGAGCCAGGCGACCGGCTCGGAGGTGTCGAGAGTGACATCGTCCACGTCGTCGGGATGCTGCACGAGGGTGATGTTCTCGGGTGCCTCACCGGTGGTGCCCTCGACCTCCTCGTGCCCGGCGTGGCCGATCAGCAGGATGGGCATGCCCTGCCCGGCGAATCGGCGGGCCTCGTTGTGCACCTTGGTGACCAGCGGACAGGTGGCGTCGATGGTCTTCAGCCCACGCTCGGCGGCCTCGGCGTGAACGGCCGGCGACACGCCGTGGGCGGAGAAGACCACCGTGGCGCCGGGTGGCACCTCGTCCAGTTCCTCGACGAAGATCGCTCCGCGGGATTCCAGGTTCTCCACCACGTGCTTGTTGTGCACGATCTGCTTGCGGACGTAGACGGGCGGCCCGTACAGGTCGAGCGCCTTCTCGACGGTGACGACCGCCCGATCGACGCCCGCGCAGTAGCCGCGCGGCGCGGCGACCACAACCCGCTTGCTGGAATCCATGCGCCCAAGCTTAGTTCTGACCTCTCCGACCATCCGCATCGGCCAGAACCGACGCCGCAGAACGTCCGGATTGCCAGCGCCGTCCCGGCCGGCCTACCGGGTGGAGACCGCCGCCGCGTAGCCGGCGAGCACGCCGTCCCAGGTCGCAACCAGCCACTGCTGTGCCGGCACCAGGCCGGCGGGTGCCAGCGCATAGAGATTGCGGGTGCCGCGAGGCGTGTGATGCACCAGGCCAGCGCTGCTGAGCACCTTGAGATGCCGGCTCACCGCCGGCCTGCCGATCGGCAGTTCGTCGGCGATCCGGGCGACCGGACGTGGCCCGTCGGCCAGCAGTTCGAGGATGCGACGTCGCAGGGGTTCACCCAGCGCGTCGAAGGCGAGTTCCACCGCTTGGTTACTCATGAGTAACGGTTACCACAGAGTGACGAACTGGACAAGCGGTGTCGCCCCGCCGGGACGGCCAGCACACCCGGAGCGGAGCGTCACACCCGGGTCCTAGGCTGTGCGGCATGCCCCTGCAGAGTTCTCCGGAATCGCCGCAACCGCTGCGGGTGATCCTGGGCGCCACCAAGGACTGGGTCGAGCGGCTCAATCCGGTGTGGGTGGAGGGGCAGCTGATCGAGATCAAGCGGCGGGCCGGCGCCACCCAATTCCTCACCCTGCGCGACGCCCTGGCCGATGTGTCCGTGCGGCTCTCCACCTCGGCGTTGGTGCTCGACCAGGCCGGTCCGCTCACCGAGGGGACGGCGGTCGCCGCCCTGGTGAAGCCGACCGTGTGGATGACTTCGGGGCAGCTGACCTTCGAGTGCCGCGAGCTGCGCCCCTCCGGCGAGGGGCGGCTGCTGGCCGCGATCGAGCAGCGCAAGCGAATGCTGCAGGCCGAGGGCCTGTTCGCCGCGGAGCGCAAGCGCCGCCTGCCGTTCCTACCCCGCCGGATCGGGCTGGTCACCGGCGCCAACAGCGCCGCCGAGCGGGATGTGCTGCAGAACGTGGCCCGGCGCTGGCCGGCCGCGCAGTTCGAGGTGCGGCACGCGGCCATGCAGGGCCCGGCCGCCGTCGAGCAACTCCTGGATGCGCTGCGCGCCCTCGAACAGGATCCCCAGGTGGACGTCATCATCGTCGCCCGGGGCGGCGGCTCCCTGGAGGATCTGCTGCCGTTCAGCGACGAGGCGCTGGTGCGAGCCGTCTTCGCGATGCACACCCCGGTGGTCAGCGCGATCGGGCACGAGACCGACAACCCGATTCTCGATCTGGTCGCCGACCTGCGCGCCTCGACGCCGACCGACGCCGCCAAACGGGTGGTGCCGGATGTGACCACCGAGCTCACCGGTCTCGCCCAGGCACAGGCACGGGCGCGGCGGGCACTGCTGAACCGGATCACCTCCGAGCAGCGTCGGCTCGCCGAACTCCGTTCCCGCCCCGTCCTCCGGGATCCGGCTGCCTCTCTCGGCGCTCACCACGAGCGGCTCGGTCAGCTCCGCAGCCGGCTGCACCGGGCGGTGACCCTGGCGATCCGCGACGAGTCGCGTCACGTCGAGCACCTCATCCAGCGGATCCGGGCGATGTCGCCGCAGGCGACGCTGCAGCGCGGCTACGCCATCGTCTCCCGCGACGCCGAGACCATCACCGCCGCCGCCCAGGCCGCCCCGGGGCAGGCGCTCACGCTTCAGTTCGTCGACGGCCGGATCGGGGTCGACGTCACCACCATCGAGGAGACCTGATGACCGAGAAGACCCCGAGCTACGAGGAGGCTCGCGACCAGCTGGTGGCGATCGTCCAGCGACTCGAATCCGGCGAGGTGCCGCTGAGCGAGTCGATGACCCTGTGGGAGAAGGGCGAACAGCTGGCGGTGATCTGCGCCCAATGGCTGGAGGGCGCGAAGGAGACGATCGAAGCCGCCCGTCCGAAGGACTAGACCGTCTGGACCTTTCGCGCGAAGACGGCGCGCGCCGTTAGGGTGACTGGAATGACCGATCCGACCGCGCTCACCGACGGCCCCTCGGACGCCGCCACCGAAGCCCGCCGGATGGCCGCCGTCCAGCGGCGCACGATCATCGTGCTCTCAGCCGGGCAGATCCTGGGCGGCATCAGCTTCGGCGCCACCGTGTCGCTGGGCGCCGTCCTGGCGGCGGAGATCTCCGGCGACGACGCGCTGTCCGGCCTGGCCACGGCAGCGATCACCCTGGGCACCGCGATCACCGCCGTCCCACTGGCCGCGCTGGCCAGGCGACGCGGACGGCGACCGGCGCTGGCCACCGGCATGGCGGTCGCCCTGGTGGGCGTCGCCCTGGTGATCGGCGCGGTGTCGCTGGCCTCCTTCCCGGTGCTGCTGGCGGGCTTCGCGCTGATCGGCGCCGGCCAGGCCGCCAACCTGCAATCGCGGTTCGCCGCGGCGGATCTGGCCACCGACAGTTCCCGCGCTCGCGATCTCTCCATCGTGGTGTGGGCCACCACGATCGGGGCGGTGCTCGGCCCCAACCTGGTCGGCCCCGGAGAGGCCTGGGGCGCGCTGATCGGCATGCCCACGCTGACCGGGCCGTATCTGTTCACCGTGATCGGCCAGCTGAGCGGCATCGCCCTCTACCTCATCGCGCTGCGTCCCGATCCCTTGCTGCTGGCCCACCAGGCCGTGGCCGAGCATCGGGCCTCCGCCAGCCGGATCGCGCAGGCGGATCGCCCCCGCTCCGCCCGGTACGCCATGATCGCCGTCGTCGGCGCCCACGCCGTGATGGTCTCGGTGATGGCGATGACACCGATCCATCTGCTCCACCACGGGGCGACGCTGACCATCGTCGGGCTGACCATCAGCCTCCACATCGCCGGGATGTACGCCCTCTCACCGGTCTTCGGCATCCTGGCCGACCGGTGGGGCCGGCGGCGGACCATCGCGCTGGGCTATGCGATCCTGGCCGGCTCCGCGGGGGTGATCGCGCTGGCTCCGAACGATCACACCGCCGTCACGATTGCGCTGGTGCTCCTGGGGCTGGGGTGGAGCGCGGCGACGGTGGCCGGAGCCGCGCTGCTGACCGAGGCCTCCGCCGAGGAGCTGCGCACCCGCCGCCAGGGACGCAACGACTTCGCGATGAGCCTGCTGGCGGCCCTGGGCGCCATCGGGGCGGGCGGCGCCATGACCTGGGTCGGGTTCGACGGGCTCGCGCTGCTGACGCTGCCGATCCTGGCGGTGGTGGTCGCGCTGGCCCGGTTCAGCAACGACTGATCCGTTCTCGAACGGGAATTGTCAGCCCGTCCACCTAGCGTCGTCTTCGTGAGCGCGCTGCCGGCCCAACCCAGCTTCGACGACCTGAGCCCCGCCCTGAGCCAGGTCACCTTCTGCGTGGTCGATCTGGAGACCACCGGCGGCGCCGCCGACGACACCATCACCGAGTTCGGGGCGGTCAAGGTGCGCGGCGGCGAGGTGCTGGGCGAGTTCCAGACCCTGGTGAACCCGCAGACCCACATCCCGGCGCTCATCGCCGTCCTGACCGGTATCACCGACGCCATGGTGGCCGATGCCCCCGCCCTGGGCGAGGTGGTGCCGAGCTGGCTGGAGTTCGCCGGCGACGCCGTGCTGGTCGCCCACAACGCCCGCTTCGACATCGGGTTTCTCAAGCGCGCCTGCGCATCCCACGGCTATCCCTGGCCGGCGCCGGAGGTGCTGGACACGGTCGCGTTGGCCCGCAGCGTGCTGTTGCGCGACGAGGTCCCCAACGTCAAGCTCTCGACGCTGGCCCGCCACGTCCGGTCGAGCCACGAGGCCAACCACCGCGCGCTGTCGGACGCCCGGGTGACCGTCGACGTCCTGCACTATCTGCTGGAGCGGGTCGGCAATCTGGGCATCTCCACCCTGGCCGACCTGATGGAGTGCACCCGGCGGGTGTCCCCGCAGCGTCGCGCCAAGCGCACCCTGGCCGCCGACGTCCCCGCCGCGCCCGGCATCTACCAGTTCGTCGCCGATCTGCCGGATGCCGACGGCGCGGTGCGGCGCCAGGTGCTCTACGTCGGCAAGAGCCGCAACCTGCGCAGCCGGGTGCGCAGCTACTTCACCGCCGCCGAGACCCGTCCGCGCATGGACGAGATGGTGCGGATCGCGACCGCGGTGGAAACCACCGTCTGCCGCACCGAACTCGAAGCCGAGGTGCTGGAACTGCGACTGATCGCCGCGCACTCGCCGCGCTACAACCGCCGCTCGAAGTTCCCCGAACGCCAGCACTGGCTGAAGATCACCACCGAGCCCTTTCCCCGGCTGTCGATCGTCAAGACGGTCGGGCCGGACGGTGGCACCTACTTCGGCCCGTTCTCACGCCGGCAGGCCGCCGAGAACACGGTGGCGGCGCTGCACGACGCCTTCCCGATCCGGCAGTGCACCAAGCGACTCTCGGTGCGGACGCCCGGCTCGACCTGCATGCTGGGGGAACTCGGCAAGTGCGTCGCACCGTGCGAGCTGAAGATCAGCCGGGAGAGCTACGCCGAGCTGATCGACCAGGTACGCCACGCGCTGACACTCGACGTCCGGCCGGCGCTGGCCGCGGTCCAGCCACGGCTTCGCGCCCTGGTCGCCCAGCTGCGCTATGAGGAGGCCGACATGCTGGTGGAGCGCCTGCGCGGCTACCTCGCCGCGGCGATCAGGCACCACCGCCTGGCCAGCCTGGCCGGCTGCTCCCAGATCGTCGCCGCCCGACGGGTAGACCAGCGTGGCGCCGGCGGGCGTCCGTCCGGCACAGCCTGGCAGATCCACGTGATCCGTCACGGCCGGCTGGCCGCCGCCGCGATCGCACACCCCGGCGATGTGCCACAACAGGTCGCACGGGACGCGGTGAGGTCCGCCGAGACCGTGCTGCCCGGCCCCGGCCCGGCGGCTCCAGCCCTGGTGGAGGAGACCGAGCGGATCGCCGCCTGGCTGGAACAGCCCGGCGTCCGGTTGATCGAGATCGAGGGCGACTGGGTCTGGCCGCTGCACATCGGCGTCGCCGAAGGTCGGCTCAGCACCCTGACCCTGGGCGAGCGCAGGGCCAGCTGAGCGGGCGTCCAGGCCATAGGATGCAGCCATGATCACCGCGATTGTGTTCGTCAAGGCCGACACCGCCCGCATCCCCGAGGTCGCCCAGCAGATCGCCGACCTGGATGGCGTCTCCGAGGTCTACTCGGTGACCGGCACCATCGACCTGATCGCCCTGGTCCGGGTGCGGTCGATCGACGACGTCGCCGTCACCGTCGCCGATCAGCTCAACAAGGTGCCCGGGGTGGTCGAGACCGAGACCCACGTCGCCTTCCGGACCTATTCCACCCACGACCTGGAGGCCGCCTTCTCGCTCGGCGCGGAGTAGCGGCCCCCGGGCCGGCCGGTCAGTCGGTGACGGTCACCGAGTTGATCACCACCGGGTCGATCGGACGGTCCATCCGCCCGGTCGGCACCGCGGCGATCTCGTCCACCACGCGCCGGGAGGCCTCGTCCAGCACCTCTCCGAAGATCGTGTGCCGGCGGTTCAGGTGCGGGGTCGGGGCCACCGTGATGAAGAACTGCGAGCCGTTGGTGCCCGCGCCGGCATTCGCCATCGCCAGCAGATACGGACGGTTGAACGACAGCTCCGGGTGGAACTCGTCGCCGAACTGGTAGCCGGGCCCACCCGTCCCGGTGCCCAGCGGGTCACCGCCCTGGATCATGAAGCCGTCGATGACCCGGTGGAAGATCACCCCGTCGTAGAAGTGGCCCGTGGTGGGCTGCCCGGTCTCGGCGTCCAGGTACTGCTGGGTGCCGGTCGCCAGCCCGACGAAGTTCGCCACAGTCTTGGGAGCGTGGTCGGGCAGCAGGGCGATCACGATGTCGCCGTGATTGGTGTGCAGGGTTGCGGTCTGAGACACCGGGGTTCCTTTCGTCACGAAGTGCGCTCTCACATCCTTCCAGATTCGCTACCCCTGCCTGGCATCGGCCGAGTACGGTGGGAGTTCACGGAGCAAGACCGTCGCCGAGTGGAAACACGGAGGAAGCATGGCCCGCAAGAACTTGATCTCCACGGTCGAGGACAGTGCCCAGGTGGCCGCCAAGAAGGCGTCCGAGGCATTCCTCGACGCTGCTGAACGGCTCGCCCCGTACGTCGACCAGGCCGCCGACTACCTCGGCCCGATCGCCGGCGAAGCGCAGCGGATCACCGCTCAGATGGCCGCCGACACCTACTCCAAGGTCAAGCCGGTTCTCCACGACGTGCAGGTTCGTGGCGCACGCCTGGCGTCCGATGCCTACGACCGGGTTCAGCCGGCGATCGACACCGCCCTGCACGCCGTTCCGCCGGCCGTGGATCAGGCTGTGGGTGTCGTCCGTCCGACCGTCGACGACGTGCTGGGCCGGATCCCGCCGCTGGTCGAGGACGCCCGCTCGCTGGTGCAGGACGACGTGCTGCCCAAGATGGCCAGCGCGCTGAAGGACATCGCCAAGCAGCCGCTGGCGGCCGAGGCGGCCGCCCAGTTGGCGCTGGCCACCGCCGTCGTCTCCAAGGAGCTTCGCAAGGCCGCCAAGCCGCGGCGCAGCTGGCCGCGGACGCTGGGCAAGCTGGTGCTCGCCGGCGCCCTGCTCGGCGGCGTGGTGGTCGCGATCCGCAAGCTACTCGCCCCGCCCACCGAGGGCTGGCACTCCCACTCCCCCGCCGACGCCTACGTCGCCGATCCCGCCGAGGCCGCCCGGAAGGTGGCGACCGGGGCCCAGAAGGCAGCCGAATCCGTGGCCGAATCGGTGACGGACGCCGCCGACAAGGCAGCCGACGCCACCAAGGATGCGGTTGAGGCCGCCGGCGACCTGGCTGAGGACGCGGTGGACGCCGCCGGCGACCTGGCAGAGAACGCCGTCGATGCCGCCGCCGACGCGGTCGATGCCGCCAAGGACCTCGCCGAAGATGCCGTCGACAAGGCCGAGGACATCGCCGAGGAAGCCAAGCAGGCGCTCGACGGGGAGGACGATGCCGACCCTTTCGCCGATAGCCCCTTCGGAGAGGGGTCCGTCATGGGCTCCGAACCGCCGGAGGGGTTCGCGGTGAAGGCCAACAGCCGCACCCGCAAGTACCGCGTACCGGGCAGCACCGGCTACGACCGGGCCAACGCCGATGTCTGGTTCGCCAGCGCCGAACTGGCGGAGGCGGCCGGGTTCGTCCAGGCGCAGCGGTAGTCAGGCAGCGGGGCGCCGGGCAAGAGCCGGCCCTCGGTGCGGAAGCGGCGGTGTCTCGCCAGATCTCAGATTCGTGGTCGTCGGGTGTCACAACCTGGCGGCCACGATGGCTTTCTGGGGTGACACCGACGCGAGGAGACACCCCATGCCCGAGCCCGACCGCACCCACGACTGGGTGATCGCCGCGCCGTTCCGCGCCCACCTGCGCCAGGTTCAGGCCGCCACCGGCCGGCCGTGGGATGCCCTGGCGGCGGCCGCCGGGGTCTCACCGAAGTTGGTCCGCCACTTGATGTTCGGCCGTGACGGACGCCACCCGCGCCGGATCAGCCCGCTCACCGCCCGCCGGCTGCTCCGGCTCACCCCCGAAGGCCTCGCCGAGCGGGCTGCGGGCGGGTCGCCCGTGCTCCGGGCCGACGTCGCCTAATCTGCCGTCATGGCGTGGATCGGCGTAGCTGTCGCCATCGCGGCAGCCGGGCTGATCGCGGCGTGCACGGCGGCGATCCTGCGCCGGCTGCCGCTGCCGCTGGGCGAGCCCGACGCCCGGCCCTATGCCGACCTGATCTCGCCACGGCTGTTCGGCACCGTGCTGCTCAGTTCGCTGGCAGCACTGTTGGTCTCGCTCCAGTTGAGCGACCCCTCGCGCTGGGCGGTCTGGATGGTGGTCGGCACGGTCGGCGTGCTGCTGGCCGTGGTGGACGCACACACCGGCTTCCTGCCGTTGCGGCTGACCTGGTGGTTCGGCGGGCTGACGCTGGCCGCTGTCGTCGCGGCCGGCGCCCTCGCCGGGGATGCGGCCGTGATCGGGGTGGCCGTGCTGTGCGGCGCCGGCGCCGGGCTGCTGTTTCGGCTGCTGTGGCAGATCGGCGGCAGCCTGGGGTTCGGCGATGTCCGTCTGGCCGGGATCCTCGGCCTCGCCGCCGGCGCGACCTCCCTGCAATTGGTCGTCTGGTCCCTGTTGCTGGGCGGGGTGGCCGGGGTGGTCTGGGGCGTTGTCGTCAGGATCCGTCGGGGCGTGGACGGGCCGTTCCCCTACGGGCCGGCGCTGGTGATGGGGCCCTACCTGGCGCTTCTCCTGCAGTGGGTGCTTGAGACCAACGGGCTCGGCTGACCGCCCGGCGCACCGGGGCACGGCATTCCGGCGCTAGACGGTCGCGGCCGCGGCGGTCGCCTCCAGCCACCGCTGCAGCAGGTCGGAACCGGCCCCGGAGTCGATCGCGGCGGCGGCGCGGACCAGATGGGGAGCCAGCTGCTCGGCCACCGGCTGGTCGGTCGGGCCCGCGTAGGCCAGCAGGGCCGCGGCCGCGTTGAGCAGCACGACATCGCGGATCGGGCCGGGGTCGCCGGCCAGCAGACGTCGGACCACCTCGGCATTGTGGGCCGGATCGGCACCGACCAGGTCGGCCGGGCTGGCCGGCGCGAGACCGAGGTCTCGCGGGTCGAGTTCCGCCTCGGTCACCTGGCCGTCCTGGATCAGCCACACCGTCGAACTCGTCGTGGTGGTGAGCTCGTCCAGACCGTCCGAGCCGTGGAAGACCAGCCCGCGATGGCCGCGACCGGCGATCACCCCCGCCACCCGCGGCGCGAGCCCGCGATTGGCCACGCCGATCGCCTGGGCGCTGGGCCGGGCGGGGTTCGCCAGCGGCCCCAGGAAGTTGAACGTGGTCTGAACGCCGAGTTCCTTGCGGGCCGCGCCGGCGAAGCGCAACGACGAGTGGTACAGCGGCGCGAAGAGGAAGACGATGCCCGCTCGGCGCAGCACCTCGGCCTGCGCGGACGGCGCCACATTGAGGATGAGGCCGAGTGCCTCCAGGCAGTCGGCGGTACCGCAGGCCGACGACGCGGCCCGGTTACCGTGCTTCACCACCGGAACCCCGCTGGCAGCGGCCACGATCGCCGCCATGGTCGAGATGTTGACGGTATTGGCCCGGTCTCCGCCCGAACCCACCACGTCCACCGTCTCGCTGGGCAGGCTGATCGGCGTCGCGTGGTCGAGCATGGCCTGCGCCAGACCGGTGAGTTCGTCCACTGTCTCGCCCTTGGCACGGAGCGCCACGGCGAAGCCGGCGATCTGCACCGGCGTGGTCTCACCGGCCAGGATCTGATCCATCGACCAGCGCGCAGCCTCCGCGCTGAGGTCACGACCGGCGATCAGGCCGGTCAACACCTGCGGCCAGGTGTACGCCACTACGACGCCTTCGCAGCCAGCCGGGAGCGCAGCAGCTCGGCGGCGGTCGCCGGCAACCGGACCGGGTCGACCGGGTACGAGCTGACGGCCTCGGCCTTCGACCAGGTGGCCAGCCAGCCGTCCGCCACCCGCGCCACCAGGAGCAGCACCGGCGGGCAGTCGGCGATCTCGTCCTTCAACTGGTGCGCCAGCCCCATGCCACCGGCGGGGACCGCCTCGGCGTCGAGGATCACCAGGTCGACGCCGCCGGCGTCCATCGCCCACAGCACTGCCGGCTGGGTCGCGACCTCGCGCACGTCGATCTCGGGAAGATCGGCGGCGAGCCTGGTCCCCAGGGCCAGCCGCACCTGCTCGCGCACGGTTCGGTCGTCGGAGTACAGCAGGACGGTTGCTCGGCTGGACTGCTCGTCGCTCATGGTCTTCCTCGTCTGACACGGCACGTTTCGACTCGTCGTCATCGTAACCGGTTCCGGCCCCCACCACCCGCTCCCGCGGTGGTTGCGAACCCGCGGCCGCTGCGCCGGCCCCGGCAGCGCGCGTCCACCGGCTCAGAAGTGGTGCAGAGGCGGTGAGCCTCCCGGAATGCTGCGGGAAATCCTCGTCTGCTCAATATTGCCCCCACCGCAGACCGCCCGGATCGGGCGCGGTGGGTGCAGGATGACTCGCCAACCCGTCATACTGGGCCAATGGCACAGGCATCTTCCAGTGGAGCAACCGCCCTGTCCTCTGCCGGCGCGGTGCATCCCGTCGCGTCCTCTCGTCTGGTAGGCGTGAAGGGACGACCGGACGCGCTCGCGGTGGGAACCATCGTGTGGCTGGCCAGCGAGCTGATGTTCTTCGCCGCCCTCTTCGCCGCGTACTTCTCGCTGCGCGAGATCACCAACGCCGCCGCGGCCGCCTCCCAGACCACCCCGATGTGGGAATGGGGCACCGCCCACCTGGACAACGACTGGTTCGGCATCACCTTCCCCTGGTTCGCCACCATCAACACCCTGATCCTCGTGCTCAGCTCGGTGACCTGCCAGCTGGGCGTCCACCAGGCCGAGGTGGGCAAGGTCTCCCGCACCGGCTCGCTGCTCAACCTGAACCGCTGGGGGCTCCGCGAGTGGTACACCCTCACCTTCGTGATGGGCGCGATCTTCATCGGCGGCCAGGCCTACGAGTACGCCAACCTGCTGGCCGAGGGATTCACCCCCGCCACCAATGCCTACACGTCGGCCTTCTTCCTCGCGACGGGCTTCCACGGTCTTCACGTGATCGGTGGCCTGGTGGCATTTCTGCTGATGCTCGGACGCACCTACCTCGCCCGCCGTTTCACCCATGAGCAGGCGGTCCACGCGATGGTGACGTCGTACTACTGGCATTTCGTCGACGCCATCTGGGTCGTGCTGTTCTTCGTGATCTATATCCTGCGCTGACGCGTCCGATATCTCTGGGGAGGAATCCGTACCGATGCGATCACCTACACCGAAGCGGCACCACAAGGCAGCGCGCCTCCTTCTGGTGGCCGCCGCGTTGCTGGTGACCGGTGGTCTGTACGCCGTGGTGGCACCGGCCACCTCCGTCGCCGCCCCTACCCCGGAGGAGACGGTCGCCCGCGGCCAGGAGTTGTTCGCCGTCTCCTGCGCGTCCTGTCACGGGCTGAACGGCGAGGGCGCCGGGCTGCTCAACGAGACCGCGCCGTCCCTGATCGGCGTCGGAGCCGCGTCGGTCGACTTCCAGATGCGCACCGGCCGGATGCCGATGGCCAACCCCTACGCACAGGCGCCGAACAAGCAGAACACCTTCACCGCCGAGGAGATCGCCGCGATCTCGCTCTACGTCGCCTCGCTCGGCGACGGCCCCGCCATCCCCGACCCGGGTCAGTACGACCCCAGCGGTCTCAGCGCGGCAGAAGTCGCGGTCGGCGGAGACCTGTTCCGCACCAACTGCTCGGCCTGCCACAACTTCCAGGGCTCCGGCGGCGCGCTGCCCAACGGCAGGGTCGCCCCGCCGCTGCTGGACGCCGAGCCGATCGACATCCACGAGGCGATGCGCACCGGCCCCGGGGAGATGCCGGTCTTCGCCGACGGCGCCATCCCCGACAAGGATGTCCGGAGCATGATCGCCTACCTCGATCAGGTGCACGCCCAGCCGTCCGCCGGTCTCACCCTCGGCGGTCTCGGGCCGGTCTCGGAAGGCTTCTGGGGCTGGGTCGCCGGTCTCGGCATCCTGATGCTGTTCGCCACGTGGATCACCAAGAAGGCGGCCCGCAAATGAGCCTGGACACCAGTCACGACCACTCCCACGTGAACGCACCCGATCATCCGGTTCCTGATCCCGGGCTGCACGAGGAGGAGCGCTACACCGACGCCGACGAGCGCGCGGGCGCGCGCGCCTACCGTCAGGTGGTCGGCATTCTGGCTGCCATCCCGGTGCTCGCGATCGCCTTCGTGGTGGCCTACTTCGCAATTCCGATCGACGCCACGCTGCACATCTTCGGCGCCACCATGAAGGCCAACCATCTGCTGCTGGGGCTCACCCTCGGGCTGGGCGTGCTGGCGATCGGCGTCGCGCTGATCCACTGGTCGCGCACCATCATGGGCGACGAGGAAGTTGTCGAGTACCGGCACTCCGCGGCCTCTCCTGCCGACTCCCGCGAAGAGGCGGCCGAGAAGTGGGCGATCGGCGTCGAGCAGTCCGGCATCGGACGGCGCAAGCTGCTCGGCACCGGCCTGGCGGGCGGCGTTGGCATCATGCTCGTCCCCGCCGTCGTGCTGCTGGCCGACATGGGGCCGTGGCCGACCGCCGAGGAGCGGAAGAAGACCATCGAGAAGACGATCTGGGCGCCGGGCGTCCCGATCGTCAACGACGTCAATCAGGTGCCGCTGAGGGCCAGCGACATCGCTGTGGGCCAGCTGATCAACGCCCAGCCGGCCACCCTCTTCGAACTGCACGGTGCCGAGTTCCAGACCGAGAAGGCGAAGTCGTCGCTGATCGTGGTGCGGATGGAGCTGAACTCGATCCGGATCCCCACCTCGCGGCAGGACTGGCACGTCGACGGCATCCTGGCCTACTCCAAGATCTGCACCCACGTCGGCTGCCCGATCAGCCTGTGGGAGCAGCAGACCCACCACCTGCTGTGCCCCTGCCACCAGTCGACCTTCGACCTGGGCAATTCCGGTGTCGTGGTGTTCGGCCCGGCCGCCCGCTCGCTGCCCCAGCTGCCGATCACCACCGACGCGCAGGGTTACCTGATCGCGCGCAGCGACTTCACCGTCCCGGTCGGGCCCAGCTACTTCGAGCGCAACTCCGAGAACGACTTCAAGGAGGGTGACGACTGATGGCGAAGCCCACGAACGTCGATCCCGAGGTTCCCCAGGGCGTCTCGCCCGAGAAGGCCGACACCTCGCTGGCGGCCAGCGCCGCCGGCGGCACGGTGGGCTGGGTGGACGACCGCGTCCCCGTTTCGGGCTTCGGCCGCAAGGCACTCCGCAAGGCCTTCCCCGACCACTGGTCCTTCCTGCTCGGCGAGGTGGCGCTCTACAGCTTCATCATCCTGCTGCTGACCGGCGTCTTCCTGACCATCTGGTTCAAGCCGTCGATGGCCGAGATCGAGTACGAGGGCACCTACGCGCTGATGCGCGGCATCCCGATGTCGGAGGCCTTCGCCTCCACCCTGGAAATCAGCTTCGACATCCGCGGCGGCCTGCTGATCCGGCAGATCCACCACTGGGCGGCGATCCTGTTCGTGGCGGCGATGATCGCGCACATGCTGCGGGTCTTCTTCACCGGCGCCTTCCGCAAGCCCCGCGAACTCAACTGGCTTATCGGCGTCGGCCTGCTGCAGCTGGGCATGATCGAAGGCTTCGCTGGCTACTCGCTCCCCGACGACCTGCTCTCCGGCACCGGCTTGAGGTTCGTGGACGGCCTGATCCGTTCGATCCCGATCGTCGGCACCTGGGCGGAGTTCTTCATCTTCGGCGGGGAGTTCCCCGGCGAACTGGTGATCCCCCGGCTCTACATGGTGCACATCCTGCTGATACCGGGCCTGCTGCTGGCGCTGGTCAGCGCGCATATGGCGTTGCTGGTCTACCACAAGCACACCCACTTCCCCGGCCCGGGGCGCAAGCAGACCAATGTGGTCGGCCAGGCCCTGTTCCCGGTGTACGCGGCGAAGGCCGGCGGCTTCTTCTTCATCGTCTTCGGCGTCACGATCCTGATGGGCGCCCTGATGCAGATCAACCCCGTCTGGCTCTACGGGCCGTACAACCCGGCCCAGGTGACCGCCGGCTCCCAGCCCGACTGGTACATGGGCTTCGTCGAGGGCGCGATCCGGATCATCCCGAACTGGGAGTGGCATCTGCTGGGTACCACCTGGTCGTGGAACATCGCCCTGCCGGGGCTGGGCCTGATGGGCCTGTTCGCGATCCTGCCGGCGATCTACCCGTTCGTCGAGGCCTGGATCACCGGCGACAAGTCCGAGCACCACATCCTCGACTTCCCCCGTAACGCACCGAACCGCACCGCCTTCGGCGTCGCCGCGATGACCTGCTACGGGCTGTTCTGGCTCTCCGGCGGCAACGACATCCTGGCCACCCAGTTCGGGGTGTCACTGAACCAGGTGACCGAGGTGATGCGCGTCCTGGTCTTCGCGGGGCCGGTGATCGCCTTCATCGTCACCAAGCGGATCTGCCTGTCGCTGCAGCGGCGCGATCACGAGCGGGTGCTGCACGGGAGCTCCTCAGGCGTCATCGTCCGTCAGCCGGACGGCGGGTACAGCGAGGCCCACGCCCCTATCACCACCGAAGAGGCGTTCACGCTCACCCAGCACCACGAGCCGGCCGCGCTGGAGGTTGCACCGGAGACCGACGACCGCGGCGTCCGGCGACGGGGCGGCAAGCAGGTCGGCTCCCTGCGGGCGCGGCTCTCCCGCTGGTTCGCCCACGGCAGGATCGCCAAGCCCACCGCCGAGGAGATCGCCGAGGCCGCCCACCACGGCGACCACGAACTCGAGGAGGGCGACGTCCACGAACTCCCCACCGAGGAAGAAGCCGCGACCCACTAGAACCACCCAGCCCAGAGGCCCCTTTCCACCAGGAAGGGGGCCTCTGGTCCGTCCAGACCCCTGCTCGACCGTCAGGCTGCGCTCTCTCTTCGTCTCTCCGTCTCTCCGCCTCTTCCCCTCTTCCCCTCGTCCCCTCTTCCCCTCTTCCCCCTCCTCTCCTCTCCCTGCTCTCCCTCCTCTCCTCTCACTCTTCTCCCGCACTCTTCTCCCGCCACCCCTACTACCCGCTTTCCCTCTCCCCGCAGAAACCGGGTGATTCAGGATGGCTGAGTGGATAATCCAGTCACCGGGGCGGGATCACCCGGTTTCTGCAAGAAGAGAGCCGGTGAGAAGCGGGCCAGGGTGTGGCCCCATGGCGGTGGACCCAGTCACCGCTCTCCGCAGAAACCGGGTAGCTCAGGGCCACTGAGTGGATAATCCAGTCGCCAGGGCGGAATCACCCGGTTTCTGCGGAAGAGAGCCGGACGAGAGGCGGATCCGGCCCGGAGCATGGCAGCTGGCCGCGGTGACCCGCAGAGAGACGGAGCATGGCAGCTGGCGGCGGTGATCTGCAGAAAGACAATCGTGACCTGCAGAAAGACCGTGACCCGCAGAACACCGTGACCCGGCAGAAACCGGGTGATTTCGGTGCTCTGGGTGGATATTGCGGGCGGGAGGGGTGGATTGCCCGGTTTCTGCGAACCGGTGGACCTTGCCGGGGCGATTCGGCAGGCGGGGGCGGCTTGGGTAGCCTTGTCCGGTGCGTTTCCTGACTCCGAAGCCCGGCTACGACATGACCTACGACGATGTCTTCATGGCACCGCGGCGCTCCTCGGTCACCTCGCGGCTGGATGTCGACCTCACCTCCACCGACGGCCTGGGGCTGCCGCTGCCGATCGTGGTGGCCAACATGACGGCGATCTCCGGCCGGCGAATGGCCGAGACGGTCGCCCGCCGGGGTGGCATCGCGATCATCCCGCAGGATCTTCCGGTACAGATCGTGGCCGGCACGATCGCCCGGGTGAAGTCCGCCCACACCATCTTCGACAATCCGGTGACCGTCAGCCCCGGCGCGACCGTCGGCGAGGCCCTGGCGCTGATGCCCAAGCGCGCCCACGGCGTGGTCGTCGCCCTGGGCGCCGACGGCATCCCGGTCGGCATCATGTCCGCCACGGACGCCGAGGGCCTGGATCGGTTCGCCCAGGTGCAGGACGCGATGAGCACCGAGCTCACCCTCGTCTCCCCCGACACCGATCCGACCACGGTCTTCGACCAGCTCACCGCCCGCCGTCACAAGGCGGCTCTCGCCGTCGACTCCGACGGCCGCCTGGTCGGGCTGATGACGGTCAAGGGCGCGCTGCGCGCCACGCTCTACCGCCCGGCGACCGATGCCGATGGCGCGCTGCGGATCGGCGCCGCGGTCGGCATCTCGGGCGACGTCGAGGCTCGCGCCGAAGCCCTGCTGGCGGCCGGCGCCGACGTTCTGGTGATGGACACCGCGCACGGCCACCAGGAGCGGATGATCACCGCCGTCGAGCGCTGCCGTGCTGTGGTGGACGGGGCCGGCTCCGCCGTCCCGATCGTGGCCGGCAATGTGGTCACCGCCGACGGCGTGAGCGATCTGATCGAGGCCGGCGCCGACGTGATCAAGGTCGGGGTCGGCCCCGGGGCGATGTGCACCACCCGGATGCAGACCGGGGTGGGGCGCCCGCAGTTCTCCGCGGTGCTGGACTGCGCCGAGGAGGCCCACCAGGCCGGCAAGGCGATCTGGGCCGACGGCGGCGTCCGGCATCCCCGCGACGTGGCCCTGGCGCTCGCCGCGGGCGCCGGTGCCGTGATGATCGGCTCCTGGTTCGCCGGCACCCACGAATCCACCGGCCAGCTGCTGTTCGGCGCGGACGGCCGCGCCTACAAGGAGAGCTTCGGCATGGCCTCGGCGCGCGCCGTGAAGGCGCGTACCCGCAGCCAGTCGGCCTTCGACCGGGCTCGCGCGGGCCTGTTCGAGGAGGGCATCTCGTCCTCGCGGATGTATCTCGACCCCGAGCGTCCGGGCGTGGAGGATCTGCTCGACTTCATCACCTCCGGGGTGCGCAGCTCGTTCACCTACGCCGGTGCGCGCAACCTCACCGAGTTCGCCAACCTGGCCGTGGTGGGCGTCCAGTCCCGCTCCGGCTACGACGAAGGACGGCCGCTCCCCACCAGCTGGTGACCACTGCATAACCGCCGGCGAGACCGTGCCGCCGGGCCCGAACCGATAGACTGGACGAGGCTCGCGGCACCTCACCACTGCCGTCGATGACACGCGAAGGGCTTGTAATGCACCTGCTGCAAGGCACCGTTCAGCACGACGCCTGGGGAACCACCGAAGCCATCCCGCAGTTGCTCGGACGGCAGCCGGACGGAACCCCGCAATCCGAATATTGGCTCGGCACCCACCCCCAAGGCCCCTCCGGGGTGGACGGGACCACCCTCGAAAAGCTGATCGCGGCCGACCCCTCGCTGCTCGGGCACCGCGTCCGGGGAGCCTTCGGCGACGAGCTGCCCTTCCTGATGAAGGTGCTGTCGGCCCGGCACGCGCTGTCGATCCAGGCCCACCCCTCGCGGGAACAGGCCCAGGAGGGCTACGCGCGCGAGAATGCGGCCGGCATCCCGCTGGAATCCCCTGAGCGGGTCTACATCGATCCGTGGCCCAAGCCGGAGATCCTGGTCGCTCTCGACCTGTTCGAGACCCTCACCGGCTTCCGCGATCCGGTCGAGACCGCGGCGCTGCTGTCGGCGCTGGGCGTCACCGGCGAACTGGGCTCGCTGATCAGCCCGCTCACCGAACGCAAGGGCGCAGCCGCGCTGGCCCAGGTCTTCCTCGAAGTGCTCAGCCTGGAGGGTGAGCGCGCCAGGCTGGTGGACGTGGTCAGCGCCGCGGCGCTGCGGCACTCCGGCGAACCCGGGCCGGTGGGCGACTTCGCCCGCACGGTGGTCGAGCTGGACGCCGCCTTCCCCGGCGATCGCGGCATCCTGGCCGCGCTGCTGATGAACCGCATCACGCTGCGCCCGGGTGAGGCGATGTACGTCCCGGCCGGCCAGATGCACGTCCACCTGCGCGGCACCGGAGTCGAGGTGATGGCGAACTCCGACAACGTGATCCGCGGCGGGCTGACTCCCAAGCACATCGACGTCCGCGAGCTCGTCTCCGTGGTCGACTTCGAGCCGAGACCGCCCCGGGTACTGTCGCCGGTTACCGAGCGCGAGGGGATCGAGCGGTACGAGATCAGCTGTCCCGAGTTCGAGGTCTGGCGGGTGCTGGGCACCGCCGCGGCGATCCCGCTGCCCGGCCAGGGATCGGCGCGCATCCTGTTCGTGGTGGAGGGCGACCTCACGGTGGCGACCGCGGGCGAATCCCGCACGCTGCATCGGGGTCAGGCCGCCTTCCTGGCGGCCGCCGAACAGGAGGTCACCTCGCACGGCGACGGGCTGGCCTTCCTCTCCGCCTCCGGCACCCGGTGAGCGCGGCCGCCCGCATCCTGCGCGCCGTCGCCGCGCTCGGCGTGGCGCGTCCGGTCGTCCTGATCGACGGGGGCGCCGGCGCTGGCAAGACCACACTGGCCACGAGGCTGGCCGAGCGATGGCCCGGCCCGGTACAGCTGGTCTCGATGGACGCCTTCTACCCCGGGTGGGACGGTCTGGCGGCCGGCTCGGCGATGGTGGCCGAGCTGGTGCTTCGTCCGGTCGATCCCGGCTATCCGAGCTGGGGCTGGGAACGGTCGGCGGTGACCGGCTGGGTGCCGCTGGATCCCGCCACGCCGCTGATCGTGGAGGGCTGCGGAGCACTCACCCCGGCCAACCGCGCGCTGGCCGATCTCGGCATCTGGTGTGAACTGGACGAAAACGAGCGGCACCGGCGGGCGATCGACCGCGACGGCGAGAGCTTCGCCGTCCATTGGGACCAGTGGGAGGCGCAGGAGGCCGGGCACTGGCAGCGGCATCGTCCCTGGGAGTTGGCCGACCTGACGGTGACGGTTGGCCAAGCCCGGCCCGGCTGCTCCACAATGGCAACCACGCCTCTGTAGCTCAGTTGGCAGAGCTACCGCCTTGTAAGCGGTGGGTCACGGGTTCGAATCCCGTCGGAGGCTCTCGTGGGGCCCGCGCACCGGCCGTTAGGCTGGCCGGGTGCTGCTCTCAGATCGTGACATCCTGGCCGAAGTCGAGACCGGACGGGTTCGGCTCGATCCGTGGGATCCCCAGATGGTTCAGCCCGCCTCGGTGGACGTCCGGCTGGATCGGTACTTCCGGCTGTTCGACAATCACAAGTACCCCTCGATCGACCCCGCGGAGAGCCAGCCCGAGCTGACCCGCCTGATCGAGGTGCCGGCGGACGAGCCCTTCGTGCTGCATCCGGGCGAGTTCGTGCTCGGTTCGACCTACGAGCTGGTCGGGCTGCCGGACGACCTGGCCGCCCGGTTGGAGGGAAAGAGCTCGCTGGGCCGGCTCGGCTTGCTCACCCATTCGACCGCGGGTTTCGTCGACCCGGGGTTCACCGGTCACGTGACGCTGGAACTGTCGAACGTGGCGACCCTGCCGATCAAGCTCTGGCCGGGGATGAAGATCGGGCAGCTGTGCTTCTTCCGGCTCTCCTCACCGGCGCAGCATCCCTACGGTTCGGGCGCCACCGGCTCCCGCTACCAGGGCCAGCGCGGGCCGACCGCCTCCCGTTCGCACCTGGGCTTCCATCGGGTGGACGTCGACGCGGCCGACAACGGCTGAGAAACCGGGCTACAGCCCCAGGGCGTCGGCGGCACTGGCGAACTGGAGTTCCGCCAGCTGGTCGCGGGCCGCGATGGCATCCGGACCCAGCTGCTCGAAGACCTCCGAACTGATCACGGCCACCGAGATCGTCCAGCCGAGGATGCCGAGCGCCACCAGTTCCGCGCCGACCTCCAGCTGAAAGGCTGCCGCGGCGGCCTCCAGCTCGGCTCGCAGCACCGCCGGCACCTCGCCGAGATCGCCTGCCGGGCCGATTCGCGGCCGGAGCCGGCCCGCGGCCTGCGCCTCGATCAGCACCGCGCCCTGTTGCAGCAGGACGCGGGCACCGGGCACGGCCGTGGTCTGCTGGGGAGCGTTGTAGCCGGGCACCGGGCCGCCGTAGAGCAGCCCCCAGGCTGCCGGACGGCCCAGCGCCCAGGCGCGCATCGTCCGGCAGATCGTCAGCCACCGCTCGCGGTAGGCCTCCCGCGGGACGACCGACTCAGCGCGCTCGACGGCCTCGGCCAGATCGCTGAAACCGGCCACGAGAAGCTCGGTGAGCAGATCGTCCCGGCTGCTGACATAGCGGTAGATCGCCGACGAGACCACGCCGAGATCGCGCGCGATGCCGCGGAGCGACAGCGCTGCCGGGCCCACCTCCTCGACCTGAAGCCAGGCGAGACTGCGGATCTCGGCCAGGGTCCGTTCTCGGGCCCGCTCCCGTGGCGTCGGCATGCCGACATTCTTCCACATCAGGAAGCTCTATGCGCAATTGAGAGCGGCGCTCTTGCTTCTGCCTCCGGGACGGGCTAGAGTCTCGTTTCAGAGAGCAGTGCTCACATAAGTCGCGGGTGATTGTCTCTGGTGACTCGTCATCGCTGGGGGGCGTACGGAGAGTCGCGGGACAGCGGGAGGCCGCCGAGTGAGCCGGCTCCGGTTCTGGTGGCTCCGCATCGGAGGGGAGATGCGGAGCCACCAGTCCGATGACGACGCGAACCCCGGGTCACGACTCCTTGCGCGACTTCCGCCAGGCATTGCCCACGATGACGACCAGCAGGCCCAGCGTGACGTACCACAGGTAGCGGCCGTAGGCCTCGACCAGGGCGACCGCCGGCTCACCGATCCAGTAGCCGAGCGCCAGATAGCACCCCATCATCACGAAGGCGGAGGCGATCGAGACGGTCATGAGCTTGCGCAGGCTGGTTCCGGCCTCACCCAGGACGGCGAGGACCACCGCACGCGGCAGCGGGATCGGCAGCATGGCGATCACGATCGCCCAGGTGTCGTACTTGCGCGCGAACCGCTCGGCACGGGCATTGAGCCGGCGTGCCCGCTCGGAGCGGCCCGACCAGACGTCGATCAGACCCCGGCCCCACAGCTTGCCCGCCCACCAGTAGACCCAGTCGAACTTCACCAGGCCGAGGGTGCCCAGCGCCCAGATCAACGGCCACCAGCCATCCCCGACCCTGGCCATCGCGCCGATCAGCACCGAGCCGGTCCAGGATCCCAGCGACGCCAGGACGTGGGGCGCGGAGGCCAGCAACCCCGGACGCAGGATGCTGATCACGATGCCGTAGACACCCGCCGCACTGAGCCAGCTCAGGCAGATGTAGTCGGCGCGGGTGGGCTTGCGGCGCCACGGAAGCGACGGGTCGCCCCACCACTCGGACGAGGCCGGCGCGTCGGTTCCGTCGGTCGGCTCAGGCTCCGGAAGCTGCTCGGGCGACGGAACCGGCTCTGGCTGCGGCGGTGTCGTGGTCATCGTCCGGGAGCCTACCCGAGCCGGCCCAATCCGCTTGCCAGTCGGCGAATCCGGGGCAAAGGTCACGACTCGGTATCAGTTTGCCGTGAGCCGTCCGTTCCCCGAAACCGGGCATCCTCCTGTGCAAAAATGGCCGCTAGGCCGCTCTGCCGCGGCCTGCGTTTCCACTACGGATCGTTGGGCACGTACCTGCCCATGGAAAGGATGTGTGGCATGGCCACGGTTAGTTTTCAGGACGCCACCCGGCTCTACCCGGGTTCGGATCACCCCGCTGTTGACAAGCTGAACCTCGAGATCGGGGACGGCGAGTTCATGGTGCTGGTCGGCCCGTCGGGTTGTGGCAAGTCCACCTCGCTGCGGATGCTGGCCGGCCTCGAAGAGGTCAACCAGGGCCGGATCATGATCGGTGAGCGTGACGTCACCGACCTGCCTCCGAAGGATCGGGACATCGCCATGGTGTTCCAGAACTACGCGCTCTACCCGCACATGACGGTGGCCGACAACATGGGCTTCGCGCTGAAGATGGCCGGTGTCCCGAAGGCCGACCGCGACAAGCGCGTCCTCGAGGCCGCCCACCTGCTGGGCCTGGAGAGCTTCCTCAGCCGCAAGCCGAAGGCGCTCTCGGGCGGCCAGCGGCAGCGCGTCGCAATGGGCCGCGCCATCGTCCGCCAGCCGCAGGTGTTCCTGATGGACGAGCCGCTGTCGAACCTGGACGCCAAGCTGCGCGTCTCCACCCGTACCCAGATCGCCGCCCTGCAGACCCGCCTGGGCGTCACCACCGTCTACGTCACCCACGACCAGGTCGAGGCCATGACGATGGGCGACCGGGTCGCGGTGCTCAAGGACGGCCTGTTGCAGCAGGTGGACAGCCCGCTGCACCTCTACGACCACCCGGACAACCTGTTCGTCGCCGGCTTCATCGGCTCGCCGGCCATGAACCTGCTCACCGGCAAGATCGTCGACGGCGGCGTCCAGGTCGGTGACTACGTCCTCCCGATCGCTCGCGAGATCCTCGCCAAGGCAAGTGGCGAGGACACGCTGGTGGTGGGCGTGCGCCCGGAGAACCTGCAGCTCAGCGAGGACGGCTTCAGCCTGGACGTGGACGTCGTCGAGGAACTCGGCGCCGACGGTTACGTCTACGGCACGCTCGCCGGCCTGGCCCCCGAGGAGAAGCTCGCCGCGACCCAGATCGTGGCCCGCGTCTCCGCCCGGACGCCACCGCAGCGCGGCACCGTTGTGAAGCTGAGCCCGCGCGATCCCAACTCGCTGCACATCTTCTCCCCGAAGACCGAACTCCGCCTCAACTGACGCCAAGCGAACGCCGGCCGGATGCTCCCGGCCGGCGTTTTCGCGTCCTGACACCTGGCTCCGCCCAAATCCCCTCGGCTCAGGGTTGGCGTCAGCATGTCGCCCAAGCCCGCCATCGTCGAGTTGGTCACAGCTTGAGACGCTCTGGCCGGTGGGCGGACGCGCCACCCCGGCGGTTTGGTGTATGAAGGAGCGGTGCCCAGGTTTCTCTCGTCGCGGCCCGACTCCCGACTGATCCCACTGCCGTGGGACGTGCCGCTGGCGCAGTGGCCCACGGACCATCTGGTCGCGCTCCCCCGCGGCATCTCGCGCCATGTCGTCCGGTTCATCCGGGTCGGCACCTCGGTGTATGCCGCCAAGGAGGTCATCGAGCACCTCGCCATCCACGAGTACCGGCTGCTGGCCGACCTGCACCGCACCGACACCCCGGCCGTGGAACCGCTGGCGGTGGTGACCGGACGCTTCGGCCGCGACGGCCAGCCGCTCGATCCCGTCCTGATCACCCGGCACCTGGAGTTCTCGCTGCCCTACCGGGCTCTGTTCGACTTCGGCGTCCGGCCCGACACCGTCTCCCGGCTGGTCGACGCCCTGGTGGTGCTGCTGGTGCGGCTGCACCTGATCGGCTTCCTGTGGGGCGACGTGTCGCTGTCGAACGTGCTGTTCCGTCGCGATGCCGGGCAATTCGCCGCCTACCTGGTTGACGCCGAGACCGGCGAACTGCACGAGACCCTGACCGACGGCCAGCGGGAGCACGATCTGACGATCGCCACCACCAACCTCTACGGCGAGTTCTGCGACCTGGAGGCCGGCCGGATGCTCGACCCCTCGCTCGACCCGCTCGTACTGGTGGAGTCGATCATCACCCGCTACCGGGATCTGTGGGCCGAGCTGACCGGGGTCGAGGAGTTCCCGGGCACCGAGACCTTCCGCATCGAGAACCGGGTGCGGCGACTGAACGCCCTCGGCTTCGACGTGGCCGAACTCGACATCGTCACCTCCCCGGACGGCTCCAGCATCCGGATCCAGCCCAAGGTGGTGGACGCGGGTCACCACAGCCGCCGGCTGCTGCGCCTGGCCGGGCTGGATGTGGAGGAGAACCAGGCCCGCCGGCTGCTGAACGACCTGGATACCCTCCGCGCCCGCACCGGTCAGCAGAACGTGGACGAGGCTGTGGTCGCCCACCAGTGGCTCACCGAGTGCTTCCAGCCGGTGGTCTCTGCGGTGCCTCCGGAACTGCGGGGCAAGCGGGATGCCGCGCAGATCTTCCACGAGGTGCTGGACTACCGCTGGTACGCCTCGCAGCGCGAGAACCGCGAGGTGCCCCTGGTCGAGGCCGCCTGGGGCTACATCCACGACGTGCTGCGCGCCCTGCCCGACGAGGCCATGTCGGAGACGATGCCGGCCGGCGAGGAACGCCAGCTCGCCAACCCCTACGACCCCTCGCAGGGCTTCGTCGACGACGACGGCCCGATGCCGGAGGATCCCTGGGAGACCGGTATCGACGACGCCGAACCGCAGCCCAGCTTCCTCGACATCGACGCGCTGCGCGCCAAGTCGCGCTGAGCAAGGTCGCCGGCTGGGGTCTTGGGAAGTGTGGTGACTACCGCCAACCGGAGTTGAGTTGTCCAATGGATACCGGGGCGTTGCGCTCCACCCGGGCTGAGCCCGGCCGGATCCTGGGAGGTATCGCACTATGCAGACCGTGACCTTGAACAACGGTGTGGAAATGCCCGTCCTGGGGTACGGGGTCTACCAGGTCCCCGCCGATGAGACCGAGTGGGCGGTGGCCGCGGCGCTCGAGGCGGGGTACCGGCTCCTGGACACCGCCGCGGCGTACGGCAACGAGGAGGCCGTCGGTCGCGCCATCGCCGGCAGCGGGATCCCGCGTAGTGAGCTGTTCGTCACGACCAAGCTGTGGATACAGGACAGCGGTCCAGCCGGTGCCGGGGAGAAGCGGACCGCGCACGCGTTCGAGTCCTCACTGGCGAGGCTGGGGCTCGACTACCTCGACCTGTACCTGATCCACCAGCCCTATGGCGACTACTACTCCGAATGGCGGGCGATGGAACGCATCTACCGGGACGGCGACGCTCGCGCGATCGGGGTCTCCAACTTCCACCCGGACCGGCTCGTCGATCTCATCGTGAACAACGAGATCGTGCCGGCGGTCAACCAGATCGAGACCCACCCGTTCCACCAGCGAGCAGAAGACCACGCGCTCATGGTCGAGCACGGGGTGCAGCACGAGTCGTGGGGGCCGTTCGCCGAAGGGAAGAACGGCATCTTCACTCATCCGGTGCTCGCCCCGATAGCGCAGGCTCGCGGCAAGTCGGTGGCGCAGGTCGTGCTGCGATGGCTGATCCAGTCCGATGTCGTCGTGATCCCCAAGTCGGTCACCCCGGAACGCATCCGCCAGAACATCGACGTGTTCGACTTCGAGCTCACCCCCGGTGAGCTGGAGACCATCGCCGGTCTTGATCAAGGCGGATCCTTGTTCTTCGACCACCGCAACCCCACGATGGTCGCTCGGCTCGGTTCGAGGCGAGCGGACTGATCCCGACGCGATCGGCACCGGGTCTCCGCGAGCAGGTTGCCGGCCGGCTGACGCTCGCTTCCACCGGGGATCCACGCCGGTTGTCCGAAGACGATGCGTGTCAGTCGCGGCGTGGGTTCTAGACTGCCGCCTGTGAGTCTGCAGCTTTACGACAGCGCCACCCGCGCCGTGCGACCCTTCGAGCCCCTCGTTCCGGGACAGGTGTCGATCTACCACTGTGGGCTCACCGTCCAGGCCTCCCCGCACCTGGGCCACATCCGCAAGGAGGTGGTCTTCGACGTGCTGCGCCGCTGGCTGAGCTTCCGCGGCTACGAGGTGACGGTGGTGGCCAACGTCACCGACATCGACGACAAGATCCTGGAGAAGTCCGCCGAGGCGGGCGTGCCCTGGTACGCCCACGCCTACCGGTTCGAGCGGGAGCTGCACGAGGCCTACGCCGCGCTGGGCTGCGAGCCGCCGACCTACGAACCGCGGGCCACCGGCCACATTCCCGAGATGATCGAGCTGATCGAGACCCTGATCGAACGCGGCCACGCCTACGTGGCCGCCGACGGCTCGGGGGATGTCTACTTCGACGTCCGCTCCTGGCCGGCCTACGGCTCGCTCTCCCACCAGCGGGTGGACGACATGGAAGCGGCTCCCGATGCCGATCCGCGCGGCAAGCGCGATCCCCGCGACTTCGCGCTCTGGAAGGGGCACAAGCCCACCGAGCCGCTGACCGCCTCCTGGCCCTCGCCATGGGGACGCGGCCGGCCGGGCTGGCACATCGAATGCTCGGCGATGGCCGGGAAGTACCTCGGCGACGAGTTCGACATCCACGGCGGCGGCCTCGACCTGCGCTTCCCGCACCACGAGAACGAGCTCGCGCAGTCGCGGGCTGCCGGGCGTCCGTTCGCCCGGTTCTGGATGCACAACGGCTGGGTCACCGCGGCCGGCGAGAAGATGAGCAAGTCGCTCGGCAACGGCGCGCTGGTCAGCGAGGTCGTGAAGCGCTACCCGGCGCGCGCCGTCCGGCTCTACCTGCTCGCACCGCACTACCGCTCGTCGGTGGAGTTCAGCGACACCTCGCTGGACGAGGCGACCGCCCAGCTGGCCCGGATCGACGGGTTCGTACAGCGTGCGGTCAAGATCGTCAGCCAGACCGGCTGGTTCGCCTACGCTCCGGAAGTCCCGGCGGAGTTCGCCGCGGCAATGGACGACGACCTCGGCACGCCCGGGGCGATGGCGGTGCTGTTCAACACCGTCAAGCAGGGCAATGTCGCCATCGAGGCCGGCGATACCGAGGGAGTCGCCGCAGCGCTGGCCGCCGTGATGTCGATGCTGAGCGTGCTCGGTCTGATCTCGGACGCCGACCCGTACGCCGGCGACGGGAACCTCCGTCCGGTCGTGGACGGACTGGTGCAGGCCATGCTCACCCAGCGCCAGGAGGCCCGCGCCCGCAAGGACTGGGCGGCCGCCGACACGATCCGCGATCAGCTGAGCGAACTCGGCCTGAAGATCACCGACACCCCGAACGGCCCCGAGTGGGCACTGGAGGATTGATGGCCGGCAACAGCCAGCGCCGCGGCGCGACCAAGAAGCAGTCCACGCCGGCCGGCTCCGGCGGCCGGGTCCGCCGCGGCCTGGAGGGCAAAGGCCCCACCCCCAAAGCCGAGGATCGGCCGTACCACAAGGCCTACCGCAAGCGCCGTCCGGACGAGCCCGGCAAGTCATCCAGCCGCGCCAAGGGCTCCCGTCAGGGCGCGCCGCGCAAGAGCGGCACTGCCACCGCCGGCGCCGACTGGGTGATCGGACGCAACGCGGTGCTGGAGGCGTTGCAGGCCGGCCTGCCGGTGAAGCGCGCCTACGTGGCCGAGGGATCCGAGCGGGACGCCCGGTTGCGCGACATCTTCGCCTTCGCAGCCGACCACGGCATCCCGCTGCTGGCCGCCACCCGCCCCGAGCTCGACCGGCTGACCGGCGGCGGGGTCCACCAGGGCGTCGCGCTCCAGCTTCCGGAGTTCGAGTACGCCGACCCCGAGGACGTGCTCGCCGATGCGATCCACGCGGAACCGGCCGGGCTGGTGGTCGCCCTGGATTCCATCACCGATCCGCGCAATCTGGGCGCGATCGTGCGCTCCGCAGCCGCCTTCGGCGCGCAGGGTGTGATCATTCCCGAGCGTCGGTCCGCGCACATGACGGCGGCCGCCTGGAAGACCTCGGCCGGTGCCGCCGCCCGTGTACCGGTCGCCCAGGTGACCAACCTGAACCGCGTGCTCAAGCAGTACGCCGACGCCGGCTTCACCGTCGTCGGCCTGGCCGGTGAGGCCGAGACCGACGTTGCCGGCTTCCCCGGGATCGACGGCCCGGTGCTGCTGGTGGTCGGCTCCGAGGGCGAGGGCCTGGCCCGGCTGGTGCGCGAGAACTGCGACGTGCTGACGTCCATTCCGATCGGTTCTGCCGTGGAGTCGCTGAACGCCTCGGTGGCGGCGGCGATCGCCCTCTACGAGATCACCCGCTCTCGCGGCTGATCTCTTATTGAGCACGGGCGGACCCGTGCGGTACGACGAGATCACCCGCTCTCGCGGCTGATTCCTACAGCCAGCGGCGGTGCTTCACCAGGCCGATCAGATGGTCGAGCACGGCATCGTCCATCCGCAGACCGTTGTGCTCGTACTCACTGGTCACCCAGGCGCGGCAGTCGGGCAGCAGGGCGGCGGTCTCCAGGGAGTAGTCCAGCGGGACGTAGGCGTCGCCGGCATAGACGGCAGCGGCGACCGGGACGTCGGCCTGCGCGAGCTTGTCGGGGAAGTAGAGCTGGTTCCATTCGTACTCGGCCAGCAGGTCGGCCACCTCGGCGAACGGACGCAGTTCGGAGTCCTCGGCGAACAGGCTGCGGTGCAGGTGCTCCCCGCCGAGCAGGGTGACGTCCTCGCGGACCCGGTCGGGCATCGTCCGGTCGGCCGACCAGCGGGTCGCGCCACCGTCGGCGTAGCTGGATTCGTGGAAGACGGCGTAGAGCGGGTTTCGTCCTCCGAACGGGAGGGAGGCTGCCAGGTCGTGGCCGAAGCCGGACGAGGAGGGATCCAGCTCCAGCAGGTAGTGCAGCCGCTCCGGGCCGCCCTGCATCCCCAGTAGATGCCCGATGGTGCGGAACCGGTCGGCCGAGACCAGGTCGCCGTTCGGCAGGCTGATCCGGCCCTGGGTGCACAGTGCGCTCAGCTCGCGGATCCGTTCCCGGTCGGCCGGGAAGTGTCGGTGATACGCCTCGGACTTGGCGATCATGATCTGCCAGGTCGTCGCGTAGACATCGTCCACCGGGTGCTGGACCGCGCTCAGCCCGCCGGTGATCAGCGCTGCGGCGAGCGACTCCGGATGCACCGATAGATAGTGCAGGGTGGTGAACCCGCCGAAGGACTGGCCCAGCACCGTCCACTGCTTCGCGCCCAGCGCCTCGCGCACCCGCTCGGCGTCGTGCACGATCTCGTCCGCGCGCAGGTGGGTGATCCACTCCGCCTGACCGGCGGCATCCAGGCCGGCCAGCGGGGCCACCGTGGGTGAGGAGATCGGCGTCGACCGCCCGGTACCGCGCTGGTCGAGCATCACCACCTGATATTCCCGCAGCGCCCGGGGCAGCCACGACGGGCTTGCCGGGCTGAGCATCGGCCGGGGTGCCTCGTGTCCCGGCCCACCCTGCAGGAAGACCAGATACGGCTTGTCCCCGCCGTCCTCGCCGGTCACGACGCGGGCGAACACCTCGATCGTCGGTGAGCCCGGATCCGCATGGTCGAGCGGAACATCCAGGGTCAGGTTGGTGAGGGTCAGCCCCGGCAGGGCCTCGGTGGAGATGCGCACCCGTCCAGGCTAACGGGAGTGCGCCCGCCGCGCAGGAGCGCGGGTTCAGCCGATCCGGGCGATGGTCTGGTCGATGGCCGCGACAGCCTCCGTGTCGTCGGAAAGCTCGGCGCGCACCTGGTGGGCCAGGTCGAGGGCGAGCAGGCGGCTCGCGGGATCCAGCGGACGGACGGCGGGGATCGCCTCGATGTGGTGCAGCGCGAGGTCGAGGTCGCCCTGGCTCAGGTGGTAGTACACCAGGACCTGGTTGGCGGTGACGCTGCGGTCGCCGAAGTCGTCCAGTTTGGCGGCGAAGCCGGCGGCGCGCGGGCCGTCCAGGCGGGCGACGAGGGCAGCTGCCCAATGGTCCGCCCGGTGCAGCGGATCGAGGGTGAGCGCGGCCTGGGCGGCATCGTCGGAGGCTGCTGGATCGGGTGCCGCCCACCAGCCGGCGACCAGCAGCGCCGGCGCCAGGGAGCCGGCGACGATAAGGGTCCGCAACCACCGCCAGTGGGCATCGAGCAGCGCGCGCAGCCGGGCGGGGCCTACCTCGGGCGCGATCGCGCACCCGGCCCCGGCCAGGATGAGCAGCACGGCGATCCCGGGTAGCAGGCTGAGGGTGAGGTCGATCGCGCCATGAACCGCCAGGAGGCCGCCGGCGACCAGGATGGCGCGACAGGCCGCTGCCTGCTTCCCACTCGCCGCCGAGCCGGACGACGGCCGCTTGAGGGATGCCTCAGCCCGGGCGAGCCGGTCAACTTCCCGCGATCCACGCCAGAGCGCCACGGCGACCACGGCCAGGAAGACCACCCAGAGCGCCAGGCCGACCGCACCGGTCTCGGTCAACACCTGCAGGTAGTGGTTGTGGACGTACTTGCTCTCCCGGAAGACGTCCTGCACCTGCAGCGCACGAACCTCGAACACTCCCGGACCCTGGCCGAGCAGGGGCGCGTCGGCGGCGATCCGCAGCGCGTCCCCCCAGAAGGCGATCCGTTCGGTGGCCGTTGCGGTCTTGTCCACCCCCGGCAGCGCCGGCGAAGACCCGGCACCCGCGGTCGCCGGAGCCAGCCAGAACACCGGCAGCGCCAGCAGCACCCCCGCCGTCGCCGCGCCGCCGAGAAAGCCGGCCACGCGCAGCCGTTCCGGCCGCGGCGTGAGCCACACGGCCGCGACCAGCGCGGCCACCCCCACCAGGCCGGCACCGAGGCTGCCGCACAACACCGCCTCGAGGGCGAGTACGACGGCGGCAGCAACGTTCAGCAGGCGTGCCCGGCGCCGGGTGGCGGTGGCGAAGAAGTAGCCGGCCAGCACCAGGCCGGCGATAGCGCCGGCGGCTGCGGCATTCGAGGTGGTCAGCGTCATCAGCCGCTGGCCCGTCCAGGCTCCGTAGACCGCGGCGGTCTCGGGGGACGACGCCGCGATGGCGTCGATGGTCGGACGGAGCAACAGGCGGCTGCTCGCCGTCTCCAGACTCAGCAGAGCACTGATCACCAGATAGACCAGCACCACCGCCAGCGCGATGCGCACCCGCCCGGCACGCGCCTGGCAGAGCCGGAAGACAATCACGCCGGCGGAGTACGCCGCTCCCACCACGACCAGGCTCGCGAAGGCGGGGCCGGGCACATAGGCCCAGAACGCCGAGATCAGCGTCAGCGCGACGAACCCGGTCAGCAGCCACCAGGCCAGCGGCTGCGGCTGACGGCGACCGTGACGAGCCCAGTTGACGCATTCGGTGGCTACCGCCCCCGCGCCCAGCAGCACTGCCGCCCACACCGGCCCCTGTGGCTGCAGCCGCCACCACGGCAGCTCGGCCAGCAGCACCAGCCCGACGCCGCCGAGCGCCAGCCAGCCCAGCCAGTCGACGAAACCCGCGGTCGCGCCCGCCGTCGAGGAAGCCTGCCTGCTCGCCGAAGCGGCCGGCGCCCCGCCACGGGAACGCCGGCCGCCTGCGGCGGAGCTGCTCACACCGAGTAAGTTACTTGGCGTTGGTGACCGTCTGCGCGGGCCACCCCTCTCCCTCGTACAGCGCCAGATAGTCTTCGACGCTCGACTTCACCGGCGAGTAGCGGACTTCCGACAACCGGGGGTTGCGGACGGGATCGATCCTCACCGCCAGACCGGGGTTCCCGGCGATGTCCAGGAAGCCGAGCTTCTTCAGTGTGGAGACGTCGAGGCTCTTCAACGCGTTGTCGGGCACGACGACCTCCTGGAGAGCCGAGTTGCCCGCGAAGGTCACCGAGGCGAGCTTCTTGTTGCCGGATGCGGACACCCACTCGAGCTTGGACAGGCCGGAGAGGTCGAGCTTGGTGAGCGATGTCTTGTACAGATCCAGGTAGTCCAGCGCCTTGGCGTTCGTCAGGTTCAGTGAAGCGAGCCCGCTGCCGTACACGGACAGATGCTTCAGCTTGCTGTTCTTGCTCAGGTTCAGCGACGCCAACTTGGTCACCGGCTTGTCCCCACCGAGAGTCAACTCCGTCAGCGCGGTGTTCTTGGTCAGGTCGAGCTTCTTGAACGTGCCGCCGAGGGCCAGCTTGGTGAGTTTGGTGTTCTTCTTCAGGTCGACCGAGGAAAGCTTGGTGTCGAGCAGGTTCAGCACCTTCAGCTTGGTGAGCTTCTTCACGTCGAGCTTGGTGAAGGTGGTGTTCCCCGCCAGGTGAAGCTCGGTCAGCTTGGTGAGCTTCGACACCTTCGCGGAAGCCGGCTTGATCTTCGTGGCCCCCAGATCGAGCACCTTCAGCGCCTTGTTCTTCGTCAGGTTGATCTTGGTCAGACCGGTTCCGGCGAGGGTGAGCGTGGTCAGCGCGGTGTTGCTCTTCACGTTCAGGCTCTTCAGCTTCTTCGTCTTGTAGAACCCCACGCTCTTCAGCGTCTTGGTCTTCGGCAGCTTCACCGAACTCACCGGATCGGCGTTGGAGTAGAGCGACACCAGCTTGGTGTTCTTCGCCAGATCCAGCTTGGTCAGCTTCGTGCGGTCCAGCCGCAGGTTCTTCAGCGCCTTGTTGGCCGAGAGGCTCAGGCTGGTCAGCGGGAGATCCTCAAGATGGATCGAGGTCAACTTGGTGTTCTTGCTGAGGTCCAGCTTGGCGAGCTTGGCCTCCCCGCCATAGAGGTTGAGCGTACGGAGGCCGGTGGCTCGGGTGGCATCCACCGCTGTGGTGACTGCTCCTATCTCCATCTCCACCGACACCACCGGCTTGCCCTTCCAGGTGGCCGGGAGGACGAGCTTCGTCGAAGCCCCCTCGTACGACCACAGATAGGCCCCGCCGCCGCTGATCTCACCGTCGAAGTCCGCGTCGGCGGCATACGCCGTTCCCGCCCCCAGACCACCGCCGGAAACCACCAGCGCAGCCACCAGGGCCGCGATCAACCTGTGCTTCATTCGTCCCCACTGCTTTCCGAGTCACCGGACCCTCACCGGGCCCATCACAATGTGCCAGTCGCAGTGTGGCAGGCTCATGGCCGGCTTAGCAGAGGTTTCTCGAAAGACCGTTGCCATCCGAACGGAGTCGTACACCGCCGCGCTTCCACGGCCCCGCGCCGTGTGCTGGCGAAGCCCCTCACTCCCTCAGGGCGGCGGCCGCTGCGGCCAGTGCGGGCCGGGCGGCGCCGGCATGTTCCAGGGCGAGCAGCGCGGCGCCCAGCAGGGGCGGCTTGTTCAGCGGCACCAGGTACGACTCGGGGTTCAGTTCCCCGACGCCGGAGGCGATCCGCTGCAGCAGCCGGTGGTGGCCGGCTTGCAGGATGCCGCCGCCCAGTACCACCGGCACCGGGCCGGTGAGATCGAGCCGGCGCAGGCAGGCCCGAACGTAGGCGACGATCTCGTCGGCCTGCCGGTCCACCAGGCTCAGCGCCACCGGGTCGCCGGCATCCGCGGCTGCGAATACCGCCGGGGCCAGCCGGGCGAGCTGGTTGTATTCCAGCTCACCGCTGTGCAGCCGTTCGGTCACGGCCGGCACCGGGACGCCGAACTCGGCTGTCACGGCAGCTGTCAGCAGGGTGTGCGGTCCGCGTCCGTCGATCTCCCGGGCGGCGTGCCACAACACCCGCTCCCCCAGCCCGTGACCGCCGCCCCAGTCCCCCGAGATGCTGCCCAGGGCGTGGAAGCGGGCGGCGCGGCCGTCGGCGCGCACCCCGATGGCATTGGTGCCGGTGCCGCAGACCACCGCTATCGCATTCGGCTCATCGGTGCCCGCCCGCAACAACGCGAACAGGTCGTTGTCCACCGCCAGGCCATGGGAGGCCCAGGGACGATCGGCGACGGCCGCCCGGAACTCGTCGATCTCCCGCGGCAGGTCGAGGCCGGAGAGGTACAGGCCGGCGTGACGCACCCCGGCGTCGCCGGCCACCTCCCGCACCAGCCGGTCGACCTGGGCCACCGCTGCGTCCAGCCCGTCGTAGTGGGGGCTGCTGCCCGGCCCTCGCCGGCGGGCCACCACAGCGCCGGCGAGGGTCAGGGCCGCGGCGTCGGTCTTGGACCCGCCGCCGTCCACCGCCACCACAATGGAGTTCACGTCCATGACAGGAACCTGCCGTTCGCGGCCATCAGCAGGTCGGTGAGGCGTTCGGCCCGGTCGTGCTGCAGCACCAGGGGATGTGCGCGCATGGCCTGCACCACCCGGGAGCGTCCGCCATGGATCGCCGCCGCCACGGCGAGCCGCTCGTACCCGGCCACCCCGGCGATCAGGCCCTGGATGTCGGCGGGCAGCGGCGCCACCGGCTCGGCGACGAACCGCCCGTCGACATAGCGGGCCGGTACCTCGATCACGTGGTCGTCGGGCAGGAAGGGCAGCACGCCGTCGTTGCGCAGGTTCACCACCCGCGCCGGGCCGGGCAGGCCTCGGATCGCCAGCAGCAGTTCCACCGCAGCCTCGGAGTAGAAGGCGCCACCGCGACGCTCCAGGGCTTCCGGCTTGACGTCCACCGACGGGTCGGCGTAGAGGGCGAGCAACTCGTCCTCGATCGCGGTGACCGCCGCGGCCCGGGTCGGCTCCCGTCGTTGCTCGGCGAGCACCTCGTCGTGGGCGTAGTAGTAGCGCAGGTAGTAGGACGGGATGGCCGCCTGCTGGCTGAGCAGCGCCGGGGCAAGTTCCACGTCCTCGGCCAGCTCGTCGAGCCGGTCGGCGAGCATGTCCGGCAGCCGGTCGACGCCGTCCACGGTGACGCTGCGCTCCCAGGTGAGGTGGTTGAGCCCGACGTGGCCCAGCCCGACCCGCTCCGGCGCGACGCCGAAGCCGGCGGCGAACCGGCGCTGGAAGCCGATCGCGACGTTGCACAGCCCCACCGCACGGTGCCCGGCTTCCAGCAGGGCCCGGGTGACGATGCCCACCGGGTTGGTGAAGTCGATGATCCAGGCGCCCGGGCGGGCGTGCGCGCGCACGGTCTCGGCGATCCCCAGCACCACCGGCACCGTCCGCAGCGCCTTGGCGAAGCCACCCGGACCGGTGGTCTCCTGCCCGATGCAGCCGACCTCGTGCGGCCAGCTCTCGTCCGCGTTGCGCGTGGCCTGCCCGCCGACCCGCAACTGCACCAGCACCGCGTCGGCATCGGCCACGCCCACCGCCACGTCGGCGGTGGCGGCCACCGCCACACGACTGCCGGCCCGCGCCAGCATGCGACGCGCCATGCCGGCCACCAGCTCCAGCCGGTGCGCGTCGGGATCGACCAGCACGACCTCGGCCAGCCCCAGCTCGGGGTGACGCGCGAAACCGTCGATCAGTTCCGGGGTGTAGGTCGATCCCCCGCCGACGATGGCGAGCTTCATCAGTTCTCCTTGATCCGATCTTCGAGTCGGGTACGAATGCTCTCCACGAGCAGGCGCCGCGCACCCAGCAGCACCGCCTGGCCACCCGCCCGGCTGGGCCGGATCGGGAGCCGGTCGTCGATCCGTTCCTGCACCAGGGCAGCCAGGCGCTTGCCCCCGGCCACGCCGGTCGGCCCGCCCAACACCACGCAGGCCGGGTCGAGCACGGCCGCCAGCAGCTGTATCAGCGGGGCGACCCGCTCGGCCAGCGAGACCAGCGCCGGTTCATTGCCCGGCAGCCGGCTCAGCGCGGCGGTCAGGTCGGCACCCCCCAGCAGGGCCCGTACCGCCTGCTCTCCCAGCAGATCGGTGTAGTCGGTGGCCTCCGGGTCGATCGCGATCGCCGAGCGGGGTACCTCCAGGTACCCGATCTCGCCGGCCGAGCCGCTGGCTCCGTGCTGCAGCACGCCGCCGATGTCCACCCCGGCGCCGAGGCCCTGTCCCAGCCACAGATGGACGAAGTCGGACACCTCCCCGGCGCTGCCGGCCGCCCGTTCGGCCATGGTCGCCAGGTTCACGTCGTTGTCGAGGATCACGGCCATGCCGGTGACCTGCTCGAGGTGTCCCCGGGCGCCCGTCTCCGGCCAGCCCGGCAGGGTGTCGGTGAACGACAGCCGGTCGACGTCGGCGTCGACGGCCGCCTGGACGCCCACCACCACCACGCTCACCGACTCCTGGCTCACCCCGGCGGCGGCGCAGGCGGCGGCCGCCGCGCCCAGCACGTCCGCCGCGGGCGAGCGCTCACCGGTGGTCGGGATCGTCGCGACCGGGTGGTCGGCGTCGGTCGGGTCGACCAGCACGGCTTCGATCCGGTCGGCCAGGATGCTGATCGCGACGCCGGTGAGGCTGTCCGTCCGCACCCCGTAGGCCACCGCGTGCGGCCCGCGCGCGCCGGCCGTCTCGCCCATAGGGGCGATCAGCCCGAGCCGCTCCAGCCGTTGGATCATCTGGCCGGCGGTCGGCTTGGACATGCCGGAGAGCTCGCCCAGCTGGGATCGGCTGAGCGGGCCGTGCTCCAGCAGCAGCCGGAACGCCGTCCGGTCATTGACGGTCCGCAGCCAGACGGGAGTACCTCGATCGACAGCCATCACACTTCCTTCGCCAGTTCTGCCCGCACCTCGTCACGCAGCGCGCCCAATCGTTCCGGATCCGCAGCCGCCTCCCGCAATGCCTGGGTGTACTCGTGCTGCGGATGCAGGATGACATCGTCAGCCGACCCCCGCTCCACGATGTGCCCGCGGTGCATCACCAGGATCTCATCGGAGAAGTGCCGGGCGGTCGCCAGATCATGGGTGATGTACAGCACGCCCAGACCATCGCTGCGCTGCAGGTCGGCCAGCAGGTTCAGCACACCGACCCGGATCGACACGTCCAGCATCGAGACCGGCTCGTCGGCGATGATGAACCGCGCCCCGGGCGCCAGCGCCCGGGCGATCGCCACCCGCTGCCGCTGCCCGCCGGAGAGCTCGTGCGGCCGTCGGTTCAGGTAGGCCGGGCCCAGCTGCACCCGCTCCAGCAACTCGGCCGCCCGGTCGCGGATCTGGCTACGGGTCAGCTCGGGATGGTGCAGCTTGACCGGCCGCTCGATGTGGTGGGCGATGCTGTGGAACGGGTTCAGCGAGGCGAACGGATCCTGGAACACCATCTGCACCTGGCGGCGATAGCCGCTCAGCGCGGCACCCCGCACCGGAGTGCGTTCCCCGTCCAGCAGCACCTCGCCACTGGTCGGGGTCTCCAGCTTGGCGACGATCCGGGCGATGGTCGACTTGCCCGAACCGCTCTCCCCGACCAGCGCGACGGTCCGGCCGGCGCCGATCACGATGTTGGCGTCCACCACCGCGTGCAGCACGGAGCGCCGCGGCCCGCGCCGCAGCTTGAAATCCTTGTTCAGCCCACGCACCTCGATCGAACTCGCGGGGTCCCCGCAAAGTTGTTCGGGGGAGTTCGGCGGAGGAGAAGAACTTCGTGGGGTGGTCATGTAGCACCTCCTCGGACGAACCCGCCCCGCTCGCCGGTGAGGCTGGGGAAGCTGGCGAGCAGTTGCCTGGTGTAGGCCTGCTGTGGCCGGCGGTAGATCTCCTCCGCCGGGCCCTCCTCGATGATCCGGCCCTCGCGCATGATGGCGATCCGGTCGCTGATCTCGATCAGCAGCGGCAGGTCGTGGGTGATGAAGATCACCGCGAAGCCGAGCCGCTCCCGCAGCCGCATGAGCTCGCGGATGATCCCCCGCTGCACGAGCACGTCGAGCGCCGTGGTGGGCTCGTCCATGATCATCAGCTGCGGGTCGAGGGCGAGGGCCATCGCGATCATGACCCGCTGCCGCATGCCGCCGGAGAGTTCGTGCGGGAAGGCGGAGAGCCGCGCCGGATCGACGCCGACCAGCTGCAGCAGGTCGCCGGCCCGCCGCTCGCGCTCGGCCCTGGGCATCCCCGGGCGATGGGTGGTGAACACGTCGTGCAGTTGCCGACGGACGTTCATCACCGGGTTCAGGGAGTTCATGGAGCCCTGGAAGACCATGGACACCTTGTCCCAGCGGTACCGGCGCAGGGCCTCCCCCTCCAAGCCCACGACGTCGATGTCGTTGGCGCCGCGGTCGTGGAAGGTGACCTCTCCCGAGGTCATCACAGCGGGCGCCTTCAGCAGCCGGTTGACCCCGTAGGCGAGGGTGGTCTTGCCGCACCCGGATTCCCCGGCCAGGCCGAGGATCTCACCACGGTGCAGCGTCAGCGAGACGTTCTGGACGGCGTGCACCGGCGGTTCGATCGCGTAGGTGATCGAGACATCGCGGACGCTCAGCACCGGAGTGCCGGGGGGCATCGGGGCGAGGGCGCTCATGCGTGGGGTATTCATTCGGGGCCCCCGCGGCGTTGTTCGGGGGAGCGCAGCGGAGGAGAAGAACGTCGTGGGGTATTCATGCGGGGCCCCCGCGGCGTTGTTCGGGGGAGCGCAGCGGAGGAGAAGAACGTCGTGGGGTATTCATGCGAAGGAACCTCCTGACGCGACGCCCTTGCCGGCCTTGGTGGCCTTGCGCTGCTGCCGGGCCGCCTCCGGGGCGGCGCGCAGCTTGGGATTGACGATCTCGTCGATGGCGAAGTTCACCAGGCTCAGGCCCGTCCCCAGCAGGGCGATCAGCAACCCGGGCGGGACGAACCACCACCAGGCGCCGGCGCCGACCGCCTGGCCGGTCTGGGCGTCGTTGAGCATCGTGCCCAGAGTGACCGAGCCGGTCGGGCCGAGGCCGAGGTAGGAGAGCCCGGCCTCGCCGAGCACCGCGGCCATCACGCCCCAGATCAGCTGGGCGGCGATCAGCGGCACCAGGTTCGGCAGGATCTCGACCGCGATGATCCGCAGCCCCTTCTCACCGGCCACCCGAGCCGCTGCGACATACTCGCGCGTCCGCAGCGAACGGGCCTGTGCCCGTAGCACGATCGCCGAGCCCGACCAGCCCGTGATGCCCAGGATGAGTGCCACCAGCGTCGAGCTGCGAGCGAAGTCGCCCAGCCCCTCGGCGCTCTGCACGTAGGCCGCCAGGATCATCACCAGCGGCAGGCCGGGGATGACCAGCATGATGTTGGTGAACACGGTCAGGATCTCGTCCAGCCAGTCGCCGAAGTAGCCGGCCATGATGCCGAAACCGATGGCCAGCACCAGCGCGACCAGCCCGCCCAGCAGGCCGACGTAGAGCGAGCCTCGGGTGCCGGTGGCCAGCTGCGCCAGCACGTCGTAGCCCAGCTTGGTGGTGCCCAGCGGGTGCTCTCCCCCGGGCGGCAGCAGCCCCTTGAAGGACGAATCCAGCGGGTCGACGGTGAACTGCGGGCCGATCAGCCCGAAGAGGGTGATCGCGCCGACCAGGATCAGGCCGACGACGAACTTGGCCGACATCCGCGGCAGCAGGTGCCGCACCCCAGCGAGCCGGTCAGCCATGAGTACGCACCCGCGGGTCGATGATCCCGTAGATCAGATCCATCACGAAGTTGGCCGCCAGCACGGTGAGGGTGATCACCAGGAACACTCCTTGCATCAGGGCGTAGTCGAGGTTCTGCACGGCCTGGATCATCAGCTTGCCGATGCCCGGGTAGGTGAAGACCTGCTCCATCACGATCGAGCCGGCCACCACGAAGGCCAGCGCGATGCCGAAGCCCGCCAGGCTGGGGATGGCCGCGTTGCGCGCGGCGTAGCGATCCCGCACCCGGCTCGGCCGCAGCCCCTTGGCCTCGGCGGTGAGGACGTAGTCCTCGCTCATGGTGGAGACCATCATGTTGCGCATCCCCAGCAGCCAGCCGCCGATCGACGAGATCACGATGGTCACCGCCGGCAGGATGGCGTGTTTCGCCGCGCTGCTGATGAAGGCCCAGCTCCACTCCGGTCCGCCGGGGAAGCTGAACGGGTCGTACCCGCCGAAGATCGGCAGCAGCCCCAGCTGGACGGAGAACACCGCCACCAGCACCAGGGCCAGCCAGAAGTAGGGAATCGACTGCAGCAGGGTGGTGACCGGCACCAGGTGATCGAGCCAGGTGCCCCGCTTCCAGCCGACCCAGCCGCCGACCACGATCCCCAGTACGAAGGAGATCAGCGTCGCGGTACCGACCAGGACGAGCGTCCAGGGCAGCGCGTCGGCGATCAGGGAGACGACGGTGTAGGGGTACCTGGTGGAGGAGATGCCCAGGTCGAACCGGAGCATCTGCCCCCAGTAGGCCAGGTACTGATCCCACAGCGGGGTGGTCTTGTCCGCGCCGAACAGCAGCCGGACGGTCTGGATCGCCTCGTCGGTGAGCGGACGCCCACCGGCCGCGCGACGCAATTTGCCGAGCATGATCGACGCCGGATCGCCTGGCATCATCCGGGGCAGCAGGAAGTTCAGCGAGATCGCCGCCCACAGGGTGATGAGATAGAAGGCGATCCGGCGCAGATAGAAGCTCACGCGGTCTCTTCCTACTGGGCCGGCTCGAGGTTGGCCAGCACGACGGCCGAGGCGACCGCACGGTAGGGCAGCGGGTTGGCGTAGAGGTTGTCCTGCGTCGGCCAGCCGGTGAAGTCGCGCACGTTGAAGAAGGCCTGGGAGGCGTTCAGCACCACCGGGATGTAGGGCAGGTCCTTGGCGATCTCCGTCTGCACCTCGGCGTAGGCGGCCTTCTTGATCGCGTCGTCGTTGGTTCCGGCGGCCTTCTTCACCGCGGCGTCGACGACCTTGTTGGAGTACCGGGAGTAGTTCTGGCCGTTGGGCCAGTCACCGGTGGCTGTCGTCCGGCCGGTGGTGTAGTACTCGTAGTACACCTGGTACGGATCCGGCACCTGGGACTGGGTCAGGCCGAACATCGCCAGCTGGAAGTCGCCCTGGCCGACCGGATCCCAGTACTGCGCCTCGGAGACCGTGCGGTACTTGATCTCGATGCCGGCCTTGCCGGCCGCCTCGGAGATCAGCTTCGCCGCGTCGTTGTAGTCGGTCCAGCCGTCTGGGGAGAACAGGTCGAGGCTGAGTGCCTTGCCGTCCTTGGCGTAGATGCCCTTGTCGTTCTTGGCGTAGCCGGCGGCGACCAGGATCTGCTCGGCAGCGGCGGCGTCCGCCTGCTGCGGGCTCTCCTTCAGCGTGGCGTCGGTGACCCACTGCTCGTCGCGCGGCAGCAGCACCATCGCCGGATTCGACAGTCCGGTCAGGCCGGCGAAGGCCTTCTCGGCGATCGCTGAGCGATCGATCGCCAGGTTCAGCGCCTGGCGGACGGCCGGGTCGGTCTGCGGGCCCTTGCAGCCCAGTTCGACGGTGACGCAGGCGATGACGACGGTGGGGTCGAGCTGGTTGTTCATGGTGGCGATCACACCGTCGGCGACCACCGGATCCGGATTGGCGATGAACTGGCCGACCCAGTCGAGCTGGCCGGTCTTCAGCATGTCCTCGCTGGACTGGTTGGAATCCAGGCCGATGTACTGCACCTCGCTGACCGCGGGCACGCCGTCGCGGAAGTTCGGGTTGCCCACCGTGGAGTAGGAGGCGTCGGAGGTTGCCGAGACCACGTACGGGCCCGACCCGACCGGGTTCTCGTTGACCTGGTCGTTCCACTTGTCGCCGATCGGCTCCCAGATGTGCTTGGGCAGCATCCAGGTGTTGCCCATCAGCAGCGGCACCGAGGTGAACTGCGGCTCGTCGTAGGTGAGGACGACGGTGGTCGCGTCCGTCGCCTCGGCGGAGACCAGATGGTCGGACTTGTTGTAGGGGTGGGTGTAGGTGAACACCACATCGTCGGCGGTCAGTGGCTCGCCGTCGCTCCACTTCTGGTTCGCCTTGACCTTGACGGTGAGAACCAGACCGTCCTCGCTGAGCTCGAAGCTCTCGCCGACCAGCCCGGTCGGCGGATTGGCCTTCAGCTCGTTGAAGAAGAACAGCGGCTCGTAGATGGCGCCGAAGGTGGCGTGCAGCGCGTTGTCGACGTGGAACGGGTTGAAGTCGACCGAGATCGGGGTCGAATTGCCTGCCCATACCCGGAGCGGACGGGCCGGTGCCGGCTGGCCGGTTTCCGGGGCGGTCGCACCAGGCTCGGTGGGCGCGGGCGACGCCGGGCTGCAGCCGACCAGCGAGGTCAGCGCGAGCGCGGTCGCCGCGATCGGAACGATGAACTTTCGGTAACTCATCCTTGCAGCTCCTCCAGTGGGATCTACGCCGGCCTCGACGACGGCGCCTGCTCCGAGATTACTAGAAATAAACTAACTGGAAATAGTCTTTATTATTACGGTTTGGTCACGGCCACTCCACCTCGCGGACGGCGGTGAAGCCGATCCCCTGAGCCCGCCACGATGCGGCCAGCCCGGCGACCCGCTGGCGGAACTCCGACCAGTTGCGTCCCGGCGCGCCGGCCGGCGCCGACCAGGCGATCTCCGCGATCGCCGCCAGCCGGGGAAAGACCAGCGCGTCCACTTGGGCCGGCGTCCGGACGAACTCGGTCCACAGCGGGGCTTCAATGCCCAGGATGTCCGTCTCGCCGACCCCCGGGATGAGTTCGGAGGGCTCCCAGCAGTAGCTGCGCCGCAGGCTGGTCGGTCCATTCGCCCAGTCCTGGCCGGACGGGTCCTCCGGGTGCCTCATGTCGAGGTAGGCGGCGTCGGACGGCGAGAGCACCAGCCGGGAGCCGGCAGCGACCAGCCGCTGGGCACAGCCCGCGGCCAGCTCGTCCGGGCTCAGGAAGCCCCAGTACTGGCCGACGGTGCCCGGCGCCAGCCCGGGCGCGGCGCCGGCCTCGTGCCAGGCGATCGGGGTCTTCCCGAGCCGCTCGACCATGGCGGTCACCCGCCGTAGGAAGTCGGCGAAGGCCGCCGGCGGCGTGCCGAGGCATTCGTCGCCGCCGATATGGAGGTACGGCCCCGGGGTGATCCCGGCGAGCTCGCCCAGCACGTCGGCCACGAAGTCGTAGCTGGGCTCATGACCGATCCGAAGCGAGGAGAAGCCCACCCCGAGCCCGGTGAAGGGTTCACCGGCCACCGGCAGCACCCCGTCCAGGGCTTCGATCTGGGCCCGCAGGTACGCATCCAGCACGGGCTGCTCGGCCAGGTCGGGGTAGGCCAACCCGATGGCGTGGGTATGGCCGGGCAGATCGATCTCGGGGACGATCGTGACGCACCGGCCCGCCGCATAGCCGACGATCTCGACGTAGTCGGCCTGCGTGAAGTAGCCGCCCGCGCCGCCGCCGGCCTCGCTTCCGGACCCCCGGGCGGTCAGGTGGGGCCGGGAGGCGATCTCGATCCGCCAGCCGTGGTCGTCGGTGAGGTGCAGATGCAGCACGTTGAGCTTGAGCCGGGCGAGCTGGTCGATGAACCGCTTCACCGTGGTGACGTCGAAGAAGTGCCGCGCGACATCCAGCATCGCGCCGCGATAGCCGAAGCGGGGCGCGTCCTCGATCACCACGGCGGGCAGTATCCAGCCCTCCGGGTCTTCGGCGAGGAGTTGCTCCAGGGTGCAGCCGGCGTAGAACAGCCCGGCCTCGTCCGCCGCGACCACGCGAACGCCGGTCGCATCGACCTCCAGCCGGTACGACTCGGGTGCGCCGCCCGCGGCGAGCCGGAACTCGAGCAGCCCGGCGCCGCAGCCGTCCAGCGACAGGCCGGTGCGCTCCCGGAGCAGGGCAGCCACGACCTCCGGCACACCGGCGAGGCGCGCTCCGGCAAGCAGGCGGAAGGGGTCGCCACCCGGCTCGACCAGGTGGGGCAGCGGAATCAGGGGCAGAGGCACGAACCGGAACCTACTCCGGTCACGGCCTCCGGGGAACCATCGACCCCGGACGGCGGGACGACCGGGGTCAGGCCTCGGCCACGGCCTTCAGCAGGGCAGCGTTGAAGGCATCGATGTCACGCGGGCTGCGGCTGGTGATCAGGTTGCCGTCCACCACCACCTCCTGATCCACCCAGGTTCCGCCGGCGTTCCTCAGGTCGGTGGCGATCCGCGTGGTGGAGGTGAGCGTCCGGCCCGGGATGACCCCGGCCTCGATCAGGATCCACGGCCCGTGGCAGATCGATGCCACCGGCTTGCCGGCCTCGAAGAACGCCTTGACGAACGCGATCGCCTTCGGGTTGGTGCGGATCTTGTCGGAGTTCAGCGTGCCGCCCGGCAGCACCAGCGCGGCGTAGTCGGCGGGGTCCGCCTCGTCCAGGGTGAGGTCGACGGCGAAGTCGTCGCCCCGCTCCCAGTCGTGGATCAACGCCGTGACGGTGCCGTGCTCCTCCGAGACCAGGACGGGTTCGCCGCCCGCCTCCTCGATGACCCGCCAGGGTTCGGTCAACTCCGGCTGCTCGACCCCACGCTTCAGGACGAACGCCACCTTCTTGCCGCTCAGATCGGCCATCACACGCCTCCTTCGTCTCCAGCCGAGCCTACCCCGGCCCGGCCTTGCCGCGACCGTCAGCGCGACACCCTGCCAGGCCCGGGCGGAATCGCCTCCGACGAAGGACGTCCGCCGGACGACACCCGGAGAGTCTCAACTCTGATGTGAAGGTTGAGGCATTCCTGGAAAGGGACATAACACCTTGCCAAAGCCGCTTTCTCAGCTGATTTTCAGATGTCGGGCTGGGGGCCGGGCATTGCGGTCGGGCGCGCGAGGTCGCTACAAACGACACCGTGAACCTCCCCCGGATACTGCCTGCCGCCGTGGCCCTGGCCATGACGCTCGGCCTGATCCAGGCGAGCGTCGCCTCCACCTCCGCCATCGCCGCGCCCGAACTCAGCGACTCCAGCAAGAAGACCTTCCTCACCTCGCTGGTGGGACCCGCGCAACAGGCGCAGCAGGCGACCGGCGTCCCCGCCTCGGCGCTGATCGCCCAGGCGATCGTCGAATCGCAGTGGGGCACCTCCGACCTCAGCTCGTCGAAGAACGTCTTCAACACCCGCTGCTCGGCCGGCGCCTCCGCCGCCGAGTACGCGAGCCTGGCCAACAAGCAGGTCGGGAAGCCCTACGTTCTGGGCCAGCCGGTGCCCTACAACGCTCCCAGCCCGAAGTCGTTCGACTGCTCGGGGCTGATCATCTGGCTGAACAACCAGACCCGCTCGTTCACGATGGGCGACGACACCGCTGCCGGGCTCTACAACCGCACCAAGGCGGTCAGTGGCGAGCCGGCGGTGGGCGACATGGTCTTCCTGAAGAACAACCCCGCCCGCTCCAACGGCATCGGGCACGTCGCCGTGCTCACCGCGAAGCTGTCCAACGGCGATTGGCGGATCATCGAGGCGAAGGGCAAGGCCTACGGCGTGGTCAAGACCACGCTGAGCTACTGGAAGACCCGCAAGTACTACACCGGGGTCCGCCGGCTGGCGGCCATCAACTTCGTCGGCATCACCGGCGTCACCTACGCCGCCCAGGCCAGCAGCCAGTCCAACGGCTGCACGGTGGTCGGCACCGGCTCCAAGGCGGTCAAGTACCGCACCTATTCCTCGCTGACCAAGGCCTTCGGCGATCGCGCCTCCCTGATCGCCTCCGAGGCCGCCTACCAGGCCGCCCGGGCCGCCAGCGGCAACGTCACGACCTTCGTCGACGCGCTCGCTGCCGTCGACTCCCCGTCCAAGCCGGCTGACTACGCCGCCCAGCTGAAGGCCCTGATCAAGACCTGGAACCTGTCCAGCTACGACGTGGCACCCACCTCGCTCAGTCTGGTCATGACCACCTCTACCAACAGCACCGGCTCGAAGGTGAGCGCCCTGCAGTCGCTGCTGAACCAGGCCGGGCAGAAGATCACCGTCAACGGCAGCTACGACGCCAAGACCAAGGATGCCGTGAAGGCCTTCCAGAAGGCGAAGGGGCTGGGCGCGGACGGTGAGGCCGGACCGCTCACACTCACCGCGCTGTTCGGCGGCCTCACGCTCAAGTCGGGCTCCAGCGGCCACCCCGTGACCGCGCTGCACGCCCTGCTGCAGGGGGCCGGCTATCCGGTCGATTCCGGTTCAAGCCTCGGGAGCGCCACGCTGGCCTCGGTCAAGAAGTTCCAGACCGCCGCCGGCCTCACCAGCAACGGCACGGTGGACGCGACCACCTGGGCGAGGCTGTTCATGCTGCTCGGGCCGTCGCCGGTCCCGACCATCACCGGCGACCCGGTCGTCGGCAGCCAGCTCAAGGCCACGGCCGGCACCTGGGGCCCGGGCAAGGTCGAGCTGGCCTACCAGTGGTATCGCGACGGCAAGGCGATCAGCAAGGCCACCGCGGCCACGTACCAGGTGACCGAGGCCGACGCGAAGGCATCGCTCACGGTCGCCGTCAAGGGCACCCGGATGCCCTACGTCAGCGTCACCAGAACCTCGGCCGCGGTCGCGCTGCTGCCGAAGCTGACCGCCACGCCCAAGCCGACCATCGCGGGCAAGGCCGCTGTCGGTGAGACCCTCACCGCGAAGCCCGGCACCTGGGAGCCGAAGCCGGTCACCCCCAGCTATCAGTGGTACCGCGGCTCCAAGGCCATCGACGGCGCCACCCAGGCCACCTATGCCATCCAGGAGGCCGACGGCGGCGCCACCCTCGCGGTCGCGGTCACCGGCACCAAGGACGGCCATGCGCCGGCCACCGTCACCTCGGACGCCACCGCCAAGGTTCCCGCACTCACCCTGACGGCGACGCCCAAGCCGACCGTCTCGGGCACGCTCGAGGTCGGCAAGACCCTCACCGCCAAGCCCGGCACCTGGGAACCCAATCCGGTCACCCTCGGCTATCAGTGGTACCGCGGGTCCAAGGCCATCAAGGGCGCCACCAAGGCCACCTACAAGCTGCAGCAGGACGACATCGGCAAGACCCTCACCGTGAAGGTCACCGGAACCAGGGCCGGCTATGCCTCGGTCACCACCGCCTCGGCGGCGAGCAAGCCGGTTCCGAAGCGGGCGTTCACCGCCACGCCGGTGCCCAAGATCAAGGGAACCGCCCGGGTCGGGCTCACCCTCAAGGTCACCAAGGGCACCTGGAAGCCGACGAAGATCAGCTTCAGCTATCGCTGGTACCGCGACGGCAAGGCCATCTCCGGCGCCACCAAGTCCAGCTACAAGCTGGCCAAGAAGGACACCGGTGCCCTCATCACCGTCAAGGTGACCGGCAAGAAGAGCGGCTACACCACCACCGCCATGACCTCGAAGGCCACGACCGAGGTCGCGCCGGCGCGCAAGCTCACCAAGGCGCCGACCCCGACCATCAGCGGCTCGGCCAAGGTGGGCTCCAAGCTCAAGGTGAAGGCGGGCAGCTGGGCTCCCAAGGGAGTGAAGCTGACCTACCGGTGGTACCGCAACGGCAAGGCGATCTCCAAGGCGACCAAGTCCAGCTACAAGCTGGTCAAGAAGGACTCCAAGGCTGTCATCACGGTGAAGGTGACCGGCAAGAAGGCCGGCTACGTCACCGTCACCATGGCCTCCAAGCCCACCGCCAAGGTCAAGTCCTGATTCACCAGTTGTCTCCGTCGCACGTCACGGTGACGGTGAACGGCACCAGCGTGCCCTTCTTCGACTTGCCCTCGTACATGCGGATCTTGCCCTTGACCGTGTAGGTCGAGCCCTTCGCCGACACCGACGCGCTGGTGCCGGTGTCGGGGTGGGTCAGCTTGCGGGGCGTCCCTTCGAAGTCCTCGCCGAAATCGGCCCGCAGCGAGGTCACCGCCTCGCGTCCGGCCTTCAGCACCACCACGACGTCGACCGTGCCGTAGAAGTCGTTCTTGGCGTCGGCCAGGGCGAAGGTCGGCGCGTCCTTGGTGGTCTGACAGGTACCGGAGAGCTGATCGGAGACCAGGTTCGAGTAGGTCAGCATGGTGCCGGTCGCCGCCACCGCGCTGGGGGCGGCGCTCGACGACGGCGTCGGGGTGGGAGTCGGAGTGGGCGTGGGCGTGGCCGACGGTGTCGGCTCCGGCGACGAAGGGCCGGAGGACGGCGTGGTCGGGGTGGCGGGCGTGGTCGGAGCCGACGTGGCCGGGGCGGTCGGCGTCGGCGGCACGGTCTCCACACCCGACGGCGGGACCGTGGCACAGCCGGACAACCCCAGGGCCAGGCCCGCCACACCGGCGATCACCAGCCTCGCGGCCCGGCGGCCCGGCGTCCGCCCCGGGTCGTCCATCGGTAGCAGCCCACACCTCGTCCAGCGTCCAATCGTCACTCCACCATGCTCTCCCCCACCCGTCCCGGATCGACCCGCGACGCGCCGGTCCCCACCAGACGGCTGCGAGAGCGGCGTCCGCACGCGGAACGCGACGAGGGCCAGCACGATGTGCTGACCCTCGCTCGCTGAGGCCGGCCCTCCTCGAGCCGGACCGCGACTACACCCCCAGGCGGGAGCGGCGGACGAGTTCGCCGTCGGTGTAGTTGGCGGACGGGACGTGGCCCGGCAGCGGGACGATGCGCTCGTGGATGGCGTCCACGATCCACCCGGCCTGCGGGAAGAACAGGTCCTCCAGCTCGGGGGCCGGGGTGATGTGGTTGCGGGCACCGACCACGACCACCGGGGCGTCCAGCGCGTCGAAGGCGAGGCTCTGGACGTCCGCGGCCACGGTCTGCAGGAAGCTCCCGCGGGTCACGGCGTCTGAGGCGAGCACCAGGCGTCCGGTCTTCTTCACCGAGGCCAGCAGGGTGTCGTAGTTGAGCGGGGCGACGAACCGCAGGTCGATGACCTCGGCGCTCATCCCGTACTTCTCCTGCAGGGTGTCGGCCGCCTCCAGCGCGCGGTACAGCGTGGCTCCCAGGGTGGCGATGGTGATGTCGCTGCCCTCGCGGCGGATCGCCGGCTCACCCTCGGGGGTCTCGTAGTAGCCCTCCGGCACACCGCCTTCCTCGAACTGCTCGCCGATGTCGTAGAGCAGCTGGGATTCCAGGAACACGACCGGATCGGTGCCGGCCAGGGCCAGGTTCAGCATGCCCTTGGCGTCGGCCGGCGTGGCCGGGAAGTACACCTTCAGGCCGGGGATGTGCGCGACCAGCGCCGACCAGTCCTGGGAGTGCTGGGCGCCGTACTTGTTGCCCACCGACACCCGCAGCGTGAGCGGCATGGTCAGCAGGCCGGCCGACATCGACTGCCACTTGGCCATCTGGTTGAAGACCTCGTCGCCGGCGCGGCCCAGGAAGTCGCAGTACATCAACTCGACCACCGCGCGGCCGCCGGAGAGGGCGTAGCCCACGCCCGCGCCGACGATCGCCGCCTCGGAGATCGGGGAGTTGAACAGCCGTCGGTACGGCAGCAGTTCGGTCAGGCCGCGGTAGACGGCGAAGGCGCCGCCCCAGTCGCGGTTCTCCTCGCCCCAGGCCGCCATCGTCGGGTCGATGCTGTAGCGGTGGGCCATGGCCTCGAACAGACCGTCGCGGAACTGGTACATCCGCACCTTGGAGACCGGCTTGCCGTCGGCATCGGTGGTCGAGCGCACCTTCTTGGCGATGGCCTTCACCCGGGGGTTCTCCTCCAGCGGGTGCAGCAACTCGGGCTCGCCGGAATCCATCGCCTCGACGTGGGCGTTGGAGAGCATGGCGCCCTCGATGTAGGCCACGTCGACCCGGGGGCACTCCTCGTCGTCGACAGCCAGCGCCAGCACCTTGGTGAGCCGCTCGGTTATCCTGCCGCGAATGGCCTCTACGCCCGCAGAGTCGAGCACGCCCTCGCTGACCAGCAGGTCGGAGAAGCTGGCGATCGAGTCGACGGACTCCCAGGCCTCGATCTCCTCGCGGGTGCGGTAGCTGGAGGCATCGGACGGGCTGTGGCCCGAGATCCGGTAGGTGATGGTGTCCATCAGGACGGGGCCGCGGCCGGCCAGCAGGATCTCCTTCTTGCGGCGCACCGCGTCCGCAACGGCCAGCGGGTCGTAGCCGTCCACGCGCTCGGAGTGCATGGCCTCGGGGTTCACGCCCGCGCCCACCCGGGCGAGGATGTCGTAGCCCATGGTCTCGCCGGAGGTCTGGCCGCCCATGCCGTAGAAGTTGTTGAAGAAGTTGAACAGGATCGGCGGCGAGCCGCCGTCCTCGTCGCGCCACAGGGTGCGGTACTGGTCCATCGCGGCGAACATCATCGCCTCCCAGACCGGCCCACAGCCCATCGACGCGTCACCGATGTTCGAGATCACGATGCCCGGCTTGCGGTTGACCCGCTTGAACAGCGCGGAGCCGGTCGCGATCGGCGCCGAGCCGCCCACGATGGCGTTGTTCGGCATCGAGCCGAAGGGGGTGAAGAAGGCGTGCATGGAGCCGCCCATGCCCCGGTTGAAGCCCACCTTGCGGGCGAAGATCTCGGCCAGCGTGCCGAACAGGATGAAGTTCTCGACCAGATCGCCCTCGGTGTCGTAGCCGATCTTCTCGGCGTAGCGCAGGGTGTCGCCGTCAAGGAAGGTCGACATGATCTGCTGCAGCGCGGCCGGATCCAGCTTGCGGGCCGCGGAGAAGCTCTTGGCCAGGATCTCGCCGTGGCTGCGGTGGGAGCCGAAGATGAAGTCGTCGGCGGTCAGTTCGGCCGCCTGCCCGACAGCGGCTGCCTCCTGGCCGGCGGAGAGGTGAGCCGGGCCCTTGTGGTTGTACTCGATGCCGTTCCAGCCGCCGGTGGTCTTGATCGAGTTGAGCATGTTCTCGAACTCGCGGATCGCGATCATGTCGTGCAGCATCGCGGTGAGGCCCTCGGCGCCGTAGCGCGCCTTCTCGGCCCCGAAATCGCGGACGTAGGCATTGACCGGAATCGGCGGCACGGTGATCGTCTGCGACTTGCGTACCTCGACCGGATCGACGGTGAGTGACTTGGGCATTTCTTCCTTCTTCTGGTTCTACTGGTCTGTGATGGTCAGGCCTTGACGGCCCAGGCGGCCTCGCGGATGCCTTCGGAGACGGTGGGGTGCGGGAAGACGACCTGGCGCAGGTCGTCCAGGGTGTACTCGGATTCCAGGACGGCGGCCGCGCCCCAGATGGTCTCCGGGGAGTAGGGGCCGACCATGTGGATGCCGCGGACGACCCGGCTCTGCTTCTCGACGATGATCTTCACCGTGCCGGGGGCCTTCAGGCCGTTCTCGGCGACGAAGCGTCCGGAGAGCACCAGCGGGACGGTGGCGGTGACCACCTCGATGCCTCGCTGTTTCGCCTGCGCTTCGGTGAGCCCGACGCCGGCGGCCTCGGGGATCGAGTAGACGGCCCACGGGATGGTGTCCACCCGCAGGGTCTGGCCGGTGCGGCGGGCCTGTTCGGGGTCGAGGATGTGGGCGACCACGATCTCGGCCATCCGGTAGGCGGCGTGGGCGAGCAGGGACCGTCCGGTGACGTCGCCGACCGCCCACACATTGGGCAGGTTGGTGCGCAGGGTGTCGTCCACGGCGATGCCCTTGCCGCTGTACTCCAGCCCGGCCTCCTTGGCTCCCCAGCCCTCGACCAGCGGCTTGCGTCCGACCGCCATCAGGATCACGTCGGCCTCGGTGCGCACCTCGGCGCCCTTGGCGTCGGAGTAGACCACGGTCGAGCCCTCGATGCCGGTCACCTTGCAGCCGAGGTGGAAGGTGACGCCCTCGATGCCCTTGCGGAGCTTGGCTGCCAGGTCGGCGTCGGCGAAGGGGACGATCTCGGTGAGCAGTTCGATCACCTCGACCTGCGCCCCGAAGGCCGCGAAGAGGGAGGCGAACTCGACGCCGATCACGCCGCCGCCGATCACCACCAGCTTGGACGGGAACGTCTCCAGTGCCAGTAGGCCGGTGGAATCGACCACCGCAGGGTTGTCCTTCGCGCCGGGGATGGGCGGCATCACCGGGACGGAGCCGGTGGCCAGGATGACATGATCGGCGGTCTTGACCTCGCCGTTCACCTCCACCCTGCCCGGCCCGACCAGGGTGCCGTGCGCGTCGGCGACCTCGACGCCGTTGCGCTTCTCAGCCATGGCCACGCCACCGACCAGGGTCGTGACGACCTCGTCCTTCCAGGCCTGGACCTTCGCCCAGTCGAAGCTCACGTTCTCGGCGGTGACGCCGAACTGTTCGGAATGCTTGGCGTGCAGGTAGAGCTTGGCCGAGTTCAGCAGGCTCTTGGTCGGGATGCAGCCCACGTTCAGGCAGGTGCCGCCGAGGAACTGCTGTTCGACCAGCAGCACCTTCTTCTTGGCGTGGCCCAGCCGCTCGGCGGCCAGGTAGCCGCCCGGGCCGCCGCCCAGCACGATCACGTCATAATCAGCCATCGATGTGTCTCTCTCAGCCCAGAACGGTCAGGTCGATGTCGGCGATCGCCGCGCACAGATCACGCAGGTAGCGGGCCGCGTCCGCGCCGTCGATCACCTGGTGGTCGGCGGTCAGCGAGAAGCCGATCCGCTGCTCGGCACCCACCGAGCCGTCGGCGTTGATGACCGCGCGGGGGAAGATCGCGTCCACGCCAAGGATGGCGACCTGCGGCACGTTGAGCAGCGGGGTGAACGACTCGATCCCGAAGGAGCCCAGGTTCGACACCGTGAAAGTGGCACCGCTGAGCAGGTCAGGGCTGATCGAGCCGCCGATCGCGTCGCCCGCCAGTTGCTTGGAGAGCACCGAGAACTGTCGCAGCGTCAGGGTGTCGGCAAAGCGCAGGGTCGGCACCAGCAGGCCGCGCGGGGTGTCCACCGCCATGCCGAGGTGGACGTGGGCGAAGGTGCTCAGCACGCCGCCCGACAGGTGCGCGTTGACCACCGGGTGCTTGGCCAGCGCCTTGACCGTGGCGTAGCCGACCAGATCACCGATCGTGACCCCGGAGAGCTCCGGATCGGCGGCGTTCTTCAGCCGCTTGCGCAGTGCCAGCAGCCCGGCGGCGGGAGCGGTCGCGGTGTAGGTGAGCTGCGCCGAGGTGGCCAGCGAGTTCATCATGCGCTCGGCGACGACCTTGCGGATGCCCTTCAGCGGGGTCTCGGTGACCTCGCCGGGGAACTCCAGGCTCGCCGCCGCGGCAGCCGGGGCGGCAGCCACGGGCGCTTCCGGCGCCGCCGCCAGATCGGCGCGGGTGATCCGGCCGCCGATCCCGGTTCCGACCGCGCCCGGCACGAACCCGGACGCCTCGGCGCGGGCGCCGGCCGTCAGCGCGGGCCCGGCCACGATCGCGGCCTCGACATCGCGGGCGATCACGCGTCCACCCGGCCCGGTGCCAGCCAGCTGACCGGCAGCGATCCCCTGCTCAGCAGCCAGGCCGCGGGCCCGGGGGGAGACCCCCGTCGGCTCAGCCTCGGCGGCACGCGCCGGAGCCGGTGCGGCTTCGACCGGGGCAGTGGGAGCCGCGCTGTCGGCGGCAGGCTCGGGCTGGGACGCCACGACGGCTTCGGCCGGCCCGGCCAGATCGTCGGGCAGGGCCTCGCCCGGCTCACCGACGACCGCGATCGCCTGCTTCACCGGAACCTCGTCGCCCTCCTCGGCCAGCAGCGCCAGCACCGTGCCGGCGACTCCGGACGGCACCTCCATCGCCGACTTGTCGGTCTCGATCTCGCACAACAGCGTGCTGGCGTCGACCACATCCCCGACCGCCACCAGCCACGACGTGATCAGGCACGACTCGACCGTGTTACCCAACTGTGGCATCACCACAACCTGAGCCATTTCACTCCTTCACTAGACGACGCGCACCGTCGGCGCGATCTGCTTCAAGACATCCACCGAGCCCGCGGCGAGGCCGCTGTCGGTGATGATTCCGTTCAACTCCGTCAGGTCCAGCACGCTGACGAAGCCGGCCCGGCCGTACTTGCTGGAGTCGGCCAGCAGCCAGGTCTCCTCGGACCGTTCGTTCATGGCCTCGATCACCTCGGCGCCTTCGGCGAACTGGGTGGTCATGCCCCGGTCGGAGGTGAAACCGTCCGTGCCGACGAACGCGATCCGGGCGTTGAACCGCCGGATCGAGGCCAGCGCGACCGGGCCCACCAGCGACTCGCTCTCGCGGTGGTACTGCCCGCCGGTCAGGATGACCTCCAGCGCGGTGTTGAGCCGGGCGTAGTTGAAGACCAGGGTGGAGTTGGTGACGATCTGGACACCGCTGCGTCCGGCCAGGTGGCGGACGATCATCGCGGTGGTGGTGCCGGCTTCGATCATGATCCGATCGCCGTCCTGCACCAGTTCGGCGGCCGTTGCGGCGATCCGCTCCTTCTCCTCGCCCTGGACGCGCACCCGCTCCAGCACGTCGGTGAGCGTGTTCGCCTTCGCCCCACCCCAGGTGCGGGCCAGCAGGCCACGCTCCTCCATGGATTTCAGGCTGGCGCGGATCGTGACCTCGGAGACTCCGAGATCCTTCGACAGGGCGGCGACCGAGAGCGAGCCGTCCTTGGCAAGCAGGTCGAGGATGTAGCCCTCGCGCTCGCCACGCTCCACGGTCATCGTTGAATCCTTTCGGGATACTTACGACTTTACTACGAATTGTCGGAGACTCGCAAGCTTTCGGAGGGCGCCGTACCGCGGGTGATCCCAGCGCCCCCCGTAATACGCCGAGGGCCAGCCTCAGCAATCGAAAGCCAGCGTTCAGCGCTGGTCCTCGACGGCTAAGGCTGGCCCTCGGTGGGTGACCTGGGCACCCGAGCAGGTTCCCTCGGCAGGGAGTCGTCAGGCCTCAGTGGCGAGCAGGGCGGCCTCGGCGGCCTTCGTCCAGCGGCCGTCCTCCAGCGCTGCGGCGACGGCGGGGAGCCGCTCCGGCAACTCGGAGAGGCGGACGAGTCCCAGCTCGCGCAGCTGCGGGTAGACCATGATCTTCCCGCCAGAGGTGCGGTTGTTGACCGCCTCGATGGCATCGGAGAAGCCGGCCATGCCGCAGACCGCGTCCAGCGAGATCGAGGTATCCAGCGCCCCGGTCTCCAGTTTGTCCAGCAGGGTGCGCATATCGCTCATCTCCGAACCGGAGGTACCGAGCAGGAACACCCGGCGCTCGATGATCCCCTGCAGGTCGAGTTCGGCCAGCGTGCCGGCCGGGAAGCCCGCGAAGGCGTTCACGATCGCCCCGTCGCCAGCCAGGTCGACCGCCTGCGAAAGCAGCGCGGGGAACGGCACCAGGCAGGTCAGGTAGGTGTAGCCCGGCTCCAGCGGTGAGGTGGTGGAGTTCACCACCCGGAACGGCACGCCGCGCTCGGCGGCGGTGGGCGCCACCACCACGGCGAGGTGTTCGAGCCGCTCGTCGTTCACGTCGGCGCCATCCACCGTCACGCCGGGCAGGCCCAGCGACACCGTGCGGACGGTGTGCATCAGCCCCATCGGGCCGGCCGCGCCGATGATCGCAACCTTGTCCTGCGCCCGGATCTCACCCTTGGCCGGGATGTGGGTATAGGCCTCGGCCGGGTCGCTGCCGGTCGTGCCGACGTAGCGGACGAAGTCGTAGTGGACGCGGCCCACGTCCAGGTTCACCCGGCGGTCGATCGTCGCTCCGTCCAGCACCACGCACAGCAGGCTGCGGGCGCCCAGCAGCGCGCTCAGCAGCTCGATGGTGGCGGCGTCCGAGCCGAAGTAGACGATGTCGTCCAGCCCTGGCTCGACCTCCTCCAGTTCGGCGCCGAGCGCCTGCGGGTCGACCGCGCCCGGATCGGCGCCCACCACCGTGATGCTGCCGGGCCGGGCCGTCGCCAGCAGCGGCTCCAGCCCGGACGGGCGGGTGCCGGCATCGGCCACCACCAGGAGCCGGCCGCCGGCCGCCAGGGTGTTGCGTTCGGTGCGGGAGTAGGAGGCCTCCACGGTCGACCAGGGCTCGACCAGTGCCACCTGGGCGGCGGTGGGAGCGTCCGAGACCCGCAGCATGAAGCCCTCGCCGTCGTGGACGACGATCCGCTCGTCGACGACCACGTACTCCTGCAGGGCGCCCTCGAAGTTGTAGCCGAAGGCGCCGTTCGATGCCGCTGTCGGCAGGTGGCGCCAGTCGGCCTGCACCAGCAGGCGCTCCCCCACCCGGTAGTGCGTCACCTGGTCGCCGATCGCGATCACCCGCGCCACCGGCTCATGGCCCGGAACCGTCGGTTCGGAGCCGGGCCGGTAGCTCGGCACTTGCGCCAACTCCTCCGCGGAGAGCCCGGCGACCACGGCCGACTTGCGCGGGTGGTCGGCGAAGGCGTGCAGCAGCTTGGTGTCGGAGAAGCAGATGCCGCAGGCCTCGACCTGCAACAGCAGCTGGGTCGGCCCGATCGCATCCACCGGCTTGGCGGTGTTGAGGAACACCTCGTCCTTGCCGGTGAACTGGACGGCGTACTGGGTGGCAGGGATTGCCTCGGACACGGTTCTCGCTCCTTGTAGTGGTGACGTCTCTAGTTGAGCATGTTCTGGCCGCCGGTCACCGGAACGGCCTGCCCGGTTTCGTAGTCCTGCTCGACGATGTAGTAGATCGCCTTGGCCAGGTCGGCCGGGTAGCAGCCCCGTCCCATCGGTACCTGCTTCTCGTAGTGTGCCCGCACCTGCTCGATCGTGCTGGCGCCAGGCACCTTCTTGGCCCGCAGATACTGGCTGAACAGCCCGGTCTCCGGATCCGACCACAGCGGGCCGTCGAGAAAGTTGCCCGGGCAGATCGCGTTGACCTTGATGCCCGAGGCCACCAGTTCGAGGGCGAAGGACTGGGTGAGCCCGATCCCGCCGAACTTGGAGCCCGCGTAGGCGAAGTTCGCCTTCGAGCCGACCAGGCCCGACTTGGAGTTGATCTCGATGATGTCGAACCACTCGCCCGGACGGACCGCGTGCTGGGCGGCCAGCACCGGCGCCACCGCCCGCACCGTGAGGAAGTAGCCCCGGTAGTTCACGTTCGTCACCAGGTCGAAATCGGCCACCGGCTGGGTGAAGACCGATTCCGCGCGCAGCACGCCGGCATTGGAGACGAAGACGTCGATGCCGCCATAGACGCCGACCGCCTCGGCCACCGCGGCCAGGCAGGAGTGCTCGTCGGAGACGTCGATCCGGACGGCCGCCGCGCGACCCGCGCCGTACTGCTCGCACATCGCGGCGGCCTCGCGCCGCGCGCCGTCCAGGTTCAGGTCGGCCAGCACCAGCGAGGCGCCCTGCGTGATCAGCTCCTGGGCGATCCCCAGCCCGAAGCCCTGGGCGGCGCCGGTGATCATCACCACCTTGCCGTCGAGGCGGCCCGAGTTGCTGGAGGCCGCGATCGCCTTGCGATACGCCTCGGCCTCCCAGTTCTCGATGAAACCGCGTTGCTCGGCGTTCAGCACCGCGACGGCGCCGATGCGGCCGGCGTCGCGGGCCACCCGCAGCGCGTCGGTGAAGGTGTTCAGCGCGGTCTGGGCCGCCGCCAGGTCACGGCCGGCGCCGAAGGCGACCCGGCCCGGGAGCACGACGATCACCGGATCCTTGCCATGGGCGGCGCGGAAGCCCTCCACCGCGGCGGTCGCGGCCACGGCGGGATCGACGCCCTCGGCGAGCTCGACGATCGCCGGCAGCGAACCGGCATAGACGATCTGGTCGGGAATCAGCGGCCCGCCGGCGAGGATCGCCGCCCCGGCGGGGGTCGTGGTGACCGAGCGCACCAGCTCGCTCGCGTCCGAGGTGACCACGGCCAGCGCATCGGCGCCACCCAGCAGACCCCGCAGGGTCGGCGCGACGGCATTGCGGACGCGGGTCAGCTCGGTTTCGTCCAGTGCCGGGACGGACGGCGCGGCGGTGGCGTCGATCGCCGCCCGGATGGCACCGGTCACCCGCTCGGAACGCTCCCGGATCTCGGCCGCGGAGTTGCCGGAGACGATGATGCCGTGGTTGCGCAGCAGTGTGATGCCGGGCGCCGGATGCCCGGTACGGGCGGTGTAGGCCTCCCGGGCGGCCGCGACCCCGCGGGCCAGCGGCACCCCCGGATCGATGTAGGGCACCAGCAGGGCCTCGTCGCCCAGCAGCTCGGCGGCCAGCCGCTCGGCATCGGCGTTGCAGGTGAGCGCGTTGGCGACCAGCGGGTGGGAGTGCAGCACCAGGGCGTCCGGGATCAGGGCGTGGAACAGGATCTCCACGCTCGGCCGGCTGCCGGTGTCGTGCACCAGGGCCCTGGCCGCCGCGGCCCGCACCGGGTCACCGGTCACCGGAGCGTCGGAGGTGAGCGCGTCCAGCAGCACGTCCACCCGCAGCGGGACGAGGTCGGCAGCCGTCAGCGTGGCCAGCGGCACGCCGCTGGGCTTGATGTGGAGGACGCCGTCGAGCTTGACGCTGGCGTTGCCGCCGCCGGCCCTGGAGTACTCCGGATCGCGGCCGTAGAAGTTCGCGACCTCGATGAGCTGAGAGGTGAGATCCACTGTCACTCCTGATTCGATTCTTCGGCGCCGCCGATGAGGCGAGCGCCCAGTGCGATGAGCTCGACCCGGCGGGCAGCAGGATCCGCCCCCACCAGCGAGCCGGTGGCATCCACGTAGCCCGACTCACCGGCGGCGACCAGGTGCTGGTGGGCCGCCACCACGCAGGTCGCCTCCCAGAACGCGGCTCGCGCGGTGTCGGAAAGCGCCGCGTCGGCGCAGGCGGGCAGATAGCCGATCCGGTCGGGGGTGTTGTGCTCGGTGCCGCCCATCACGATGATCCCGGCGGCGGTGAGCGCCTGGACGTACTCGTCCACGAGTTCCGACCGGTTGCGCAGCGGGATCAGCTCGGCGGCATAGACCCTGCGCTCCAGCAGCCGGGCGGCCAGCTGGTCGGCCGGGTATTCGAAGGGGCTGAGGCTCTTGGCACCGTCGGCGAGGATCGGGAAGGTCGGGATGCCGCCCATGGCCAGCACATAGGCGTAGGCGTCGGCGAAGCTCAGCGGAACCTCCGCGACATAGCCGGGCGTGCCGGCCTTCAGCAGCCGGGAGCGCAGTTCGCCCTGCAGCGCAGCCGAGTCGTCGAGGTCGACCCCCGAGGGCGATCCGTAGGCCGAGGCCAGCACCGCCGCCCGCTCGGCCACCGGCAGTTCGGCCAGCGCCTCGGCGAAGGCGCGGGCGATGTGCCGCTCCTGCAGCGAGACCCAGTCGGCCGGCACCTCCGCCCTGGCGGCGACATCGGCTGCCACCGCCGCCGCGGTCAGGCCGGTGTCGAGACCGTGGGCGGCGAAGTGAGCGGCCAGCTGGGCGATCATTGCCTGGGCGCGGGCATCGTTGTCGCCCCGGATGGCGGCAGCGGTCGCGGCTGCCGCGGCCGGCTTGTCGCGGAACGGGCTGATGCCCTTGCCGCAGAAGTACACGCGGCCGGGGTTGGCCGGATCGTTGACCAGCACCCCGGCGGCCTCCAACTCGGGGTCGAGGGTGATGAACTCCAGCCCGAACAGCGCGACGATACCGGCGGCGTCCGCCTGCTCGGCGAACCGGGCGTAGACCTGCTGGTCGTAGAAGTTGGAGATCCCGATCGCCGCCACGTCCTCGGCGATCGCCGTCCCGATCGCGTCCTCCACCGTGGCGAAGGCGGAGAAGTTGGGCGGGAAATGGACGTGGGTGTTGACCACCGGCAGGCGATCGGCCACGACGTTGTCACTCATACTCGGCTCCTTGGTTCCTGGCTCATCCGCGGTTCTGGGCGATGACGCGCTCGGCGGCGTCCCACTGGCCCGGGGTCAGCTCCAGGCCGCCGGGTTGGTAATGGGTCAGCTCCGAGGAGGCGATCACGACCTCCCGCAGCGCGGTCAGGTCGCCGCTCAACGCGCCGCTCGCGCGGGCCTGCACCAGCAGGTTCCCCAGCGCCGTGCCCTCCACCGGCCCGGCCACGACCGGGAGGCCGGTGGCGTCGGCCGTCAGCTGGCACAGGAAGCGGTTCTGCGAGCCGCCCCCCACCACATGGACGGTGCGTATCTCACGTCCGGCAAGCCGGCACGCGGTCCGGATCGCGTCGCGGTAGGCCAGGGCCAGCGAGTCGAGGATGCAGCGGGTGACCGCCACCGGGTCGTCCGAGAGCTGCTGCCCGGTCTCGGCGGCCATCGCGTGCAGCCGGGCCGGCATGTCCCCCGGCGGCAGCAGCCGCTCGTCCTTCATGTCCAGCACGCAGGTCAGGCCCGGCAGCCGAGCCGCCCGCTCCAGCAGCCCGGCCAGGTCGACCGGACGGCCCTCGGCCTGCCAGGTGCGCAGCGACTCGCTCAGCACCCACAGCCCCATCACGTTCTTCAGATAACGGACGGTGCCGTCGACGCCGAGCTCGTTGGTGAAGTTGGCCGCCCGGCTCGCCTCGGTCAGAACCGGAGCGGGAAGCTCGAGGCCGACCAAGGACCACGTTCCCGAGGAGATGAAGGCGAAGTCGGAGCTGGTCGCGGGGATGGACACCACCGCCGAGGCGGTGTCATGGCCGCCGACCGCGACCACCGGAACCGGCGCGTCGAGCACCCCGGGCAGGGTGTCGCCCAGGATCGTCCCGGGCTCGACCAGTTCGGGCAGGATGCGAGCGGCCGGCACCCCGTACGCCTGCTCGAGGTGCGCGAGCGTCGATGGCGCCCACCGCCTGGAGGCCACGTCCAGCAGGCCGGTGGTCGAGGCCATCGTCACCTCCGCCACCGGACGCCCGCAGAGCCAGTAGGAGAACAGGTCCGGCATCAGCAGGATGCGGGCCACCTGGCTCCAGCTCCCCGTCTCGACCACCAGTTGGAAGATGGTGTTGAACGCCATCACCTGCAGCCCCGCACGGCGATAGAGCTCGGCGGCCGGCAGGCCGGCGAACAGCCGCTCGGGAACGCCGATCGTCCGGTCATCGCGGTAGTTGAAGGGCAGCTCGATCAACTCGTCGGCGACATCGAGCCGGCCGTAGTCGACCCCCCAGGTGTCCACCCCGACCGAGGCGAGGCTGCCCGCCCTGCGCTGCGCGGCGACGAACCCGGTGCGGATGTGTTCGAACAGCCCCGGGGCGTCCCAGTGGATGCTGTCCCCGATCGGGGTCGGGCCGTTGCCGAACCGCGCGACCTCGTCGAGGTGGAAGCGACCGTCCGCCAGCGTGCCGAGGATCACCCGCCCACTGGAGGCCCCCAGGTCAGCGGCGGCGAAAGCAGTCGGAGTACTCACGATCACAGCGCTCCCACCATCGGGAGCGACACCTTCAGCATGCCGCCTCCTTGCACCTGAATCGTTTCAACCCGATCGTACGTTCGTCTTCCCGCAGTGTCAATAGGACGGTGACATCCGGAGCGTCGCGAAGCTCCGCGGGCACCTCCGCCCGCGGAGCTGTCCACGGGGTGAGGGCCGCTCGGCACGAACACGAGACCCGCTTCGTCAGGACGCACTCCGCCCTCCCGCACCGGGAGCCAGGACGCGCCGAACAGGCGGGAAGCATCGGCCCGAGACCTCGGCTCCTGCCGAGGTGAGTTGGTAGGTTGGCGATATGACAACGCCGGACGGCATCACCCCCGACACCAAGGACTGGACGTGGGTTCTGGAGCGGCCCTGCCCGGAGTGCGGCTTCGTGGCGGCCACGCTGGATCCGCTGGCGGTCGGCGGTGCCATTCGTGCCAGCCTGCCGCGCTGGCACGAGGCGCTCGGGCACCCCGGAGTCCGGCAGCGGCCCAGGCCCGATACCTGGTCGCCGCTGGAGTACGCGGCCCACGTCCATGACGTCTTCCACCTGTTCCATCAGCGACTCGCGCTGGTGCTGACCGAGACGAATCCGACCTTCGAGGATTGGGATCAGGATGCCGCGGCGGCGCAGGGTCACTATGCCGAGCAGGATCCGGCGGATCTGGCCGACCGGCTCGTCACCGCGGGAGAGCGGATCGCCATCAGCTTCGACACCGTGACCACGGACCAACTGGAACGCACCGGCCAGCGCTCGGACGGCGTCACCTTCACTGTCGAGAGCCTGGGCAAGTACCTGCTGCACGAGGTCGTCCACCACCTGCGCGACGTCGACGCCTGATTCTCGGACGATTTGGCTCGAACCCTACGCCTGCCCGGGTCGGCTGCGGCACGATATGCCCATGAACAACAAGCGGCCGAAGCTGCCCAAGGACGTGTACGAAGCCGAACTGCTGCGACTCCAGGCCGAGCTGGTCGAGATGCAGGAATGGGTGCGCACCACCGGCACCCGCCTGGTGGTCATCTTCGAGGGTCGCGACGCCGCCGGCAAGGGCGGCGCGATCAAGCGGATGACCGAGTACCTCAACCCCCGGATCGCGCAGATCGTGGCCCTGCCCGCACCGACCGAGCGGGAGCGGACGCAGTGGTACTTCCAGCGCTACGTCCAGCACCTGCCGGCCGCCGGGCAGATCCGGCTGTTCGACCGCTCCTGGTACAACCGCGCCGGCGTCGAGCGGGTGATGGGGTACTGCACGCCGTCGGAACACCAGCGCTTCCTGCGGCAGTGCCCGGTCTTCGAGCGGCTGCTGATCGAGGACGGCATCCTGCTGCGCAAGTACTGGTTCTCCGTCTCCGACAAGCAGCAGGAAAAGCGCTTCAAGTCACGGCTGACCGATCCGATGCGGCGGTGGAAGCTCTCCCCCACCGACCTGGAATCGCTCACCCGGTGGGAGGCCTACTCCCGGGCCAAGGACGAGATGTTCGTCCACACCGACATCCCCGAGGCGCGCTGGCACGTCGTCGAGGCCGAGGACAAGAAGCGCGCCCGGCTGAATATGATCGCCCACCTGCTCTCGTCCATCCCCTACGAGCATGTGCCCAGGGCCGAGCTGACGCTGCCCAAGCGCCCGCCCTCCACCGGCTACGAGCGGACCGCCCGCTCGCTGCAGTTCGAGGTTCCCGACCACGCGGCCAGCCTGATCCCGCCGGTCGGCGAGGTCTACCGCGACCCCGAGGACGACGACTGACGCCCGCAGAGGCGGGTACGGCAAAGGTCCCGGGTCGATGACCCGGGACCTTGTGCGTCTGCTAGAGCGCAGCCAGCTGGTCCTCCAGGTTGAAGACCTCCCGCAGGCGAGGTGCCGCCTGGTCAGGACGCGCGCCGTCGAGGGTCACGAAGTACTTCGCCGCCTCCGCCTCCCACTCGGCGGTGTCGGGGTTGGCCGCCAGCGAGCGCTGCGCGGCCTCGTCGTCCGCCACCTCGTAGTAGCCGATCAGCAGCCCGTCGGGGCGGAGGAAGAGCGAGTAGTTGCGACGCCCGGAGGCCTCGATCGCCCGCAGCATCTTCGGCCAGACGGCCCGGTGCCGCTCGACGTACTCGTCGATCAGCTCCGGCCTGACCTGCAGCTGGAAGCAGACTCGCATCAGGCTCCCCAGCCGGCCTGGGTTCCGCCGACCCGGTCGGCGGCGATCCGTCCGAGGTAGCCGGAGGCGGCGAAGGCCGCCATCGGATCCGCCGGCAACCCCCGCGACTCCCGCCACGCGGCGAGGTCGGCGCGCACGTCGGTGTAGAAGGCGTCCATGAATACCTGGTTGGCACCCAGCACGTCGTTGGCCAACTGCGCCGCGCGCAGCGCCTCGCGGTCGACCAGCAGCGCCTTGGCGGTCATCTCCTGCACGTTCAGGACGCTGCGGATCTGGCCGGGGATCTTGTCCTCGACGTTGTGGCACTGATCCAGCATGAACGCCACGCCCGACTCCGGGCCGTAGCCTCCGCCGCGGATCACCTCGTAGATGATCCGGAACAGCTGGAACGGGTCGGCCGCGCCCACGATCAGATCGTCGTCGGCGTAGAACCGGGAGTTGAAGTCGAAGGACCCAAGCTTCCCCAACCGCAGCAGTTGCATCACGATGAACTCGATATTTGTCCCCGGCGCGTGGTGACCGGTGTCCAGGCACACCACGGCCTTCTCCCCCAGCGCCGCGCACTGGGCATAGCTGGTGCCCCAGTCGCAAACGTCGGTGTGGTAGAACGCCGGCTCGAAGAATTTGTACTCCAGCACCAACCGCTGATCCTCACCCAGCCGGGCGTAGATCTGCGCCAGCGAATCCGCAAGCCGGTCCTGCCGGCCGCGCAGGTCGGCCTGCCCGGGGTAGTTCGAGCCGTCGGCCAGCCAGATCTTCAGATCCCGGCTGCCGGTCGCGTTCATGATCTCGATGCACTCGTAGTGGTGGTCGATCGCCTGCTGGCGGATCGCGGCGTCCTCGTGCGTCAGCGAGCCGAACTTGTAGCTGTCGGATTGGAAGGTGTTGGAGTTGATCGTCCCCAGCGCCACGCCCTGGTCCGCGGCGAACGCCGCCAGCGCGGCGTAGTCGTCCACCTTGTCCCACGGGATGTGCAGGGCCACGGTCGGCGCGAGACCGGTGTAGCGGTGCACCTGTGCCGCGTCGGTGAGCTTCTCCTCCACCGTGCGCGGCGTGCCGGGAGTGCCGAACACCTTGAACCGGGTGCCCGAATTCCCGAATGCCCAGGACGGCAACTCGATCGCCTGGACAGCGAGTTGATCAGTGATATCGGCAAATGTGGTCATCAGTACGTTCTTTCGCATGTTCGGCCGTGAGGCCGGTGTCCAGGTGGGGCTCGGCCGGGATCACCCGGCCGAGCCCGTCACCAATCAGAAGTTGAAGTCGGCGATGTTCTCGGCGTTGAACCGGTAGGGGTCGCCCAGCAGCACGGTGTTGTCGGCACCGACCGTGTACTCGCCCAGCTTGCCGGCGGTGAACTTGTCACCCTCGGCACCGGTGATCTCGCCCTTGACCAGAGCGGCAGCGGCGAAGGTCGTCAGGTAGCCCAGATCCTCCGGGTTCCACAGCGCGAACTCCTTGACGGTGCCGTCCTCGACGAAGGAACGCATGTCGTTCGGGGTGCCGAGGCCGGTGACCCACACCTTGCCCTTGGCGTCCGAGGTCGAGATGTAGCGGGCGGCAGCGGCGATACCGACGGTGGTCGGGGCCACGATGACCTTCAGGTTCGGGTACTTCTGCAGCAGAGCCTGGGTCTCGTCGAAGGACTTCTGGTCCTGATCGTCGCCGAACACCACGTCAACCAGCTTGATGTCGGGGTGGTTGGCGGCGAGGTCGGTCTTCATGGCCTCGATCCAGGCGTTCTGGTTGGTCGCGTTGGCGGTCGCCGAGAGCACGGCGATCTCACCGGAACCACCGGCCTGCTCCACCGCCATCTCGACCAGCACCTTGGCGATGCCTTCGGAGGTGGCCTGGTTGATGAACAGGTCACGGCAGCCGGGGGCGTCGGAGTCGAAGGTGACGATCTTGATGCCGGCAGCCTGCGCGGCCTTGATCGCGTCGCACAACGCGGTCTGGTCGTTGGCCGAGATCTGGATCGCGTCCACCTTCTGCTGGGTCGCGGTCTCGATGTACGGCACCTGGGCGTCGGCCGCGGCGTCCGTCGGGCCGACCAGTTCGGTGGTCGCGCCGATCTCGGCCGCTGCCGCCTCGGCACCCTTGGTCGAGGTCTCGAAGTAGGGGTTGCCCAGGTTCTTCGGCAGGATCGTCATCCGAAGGCCCTCGGTGGCCGCGGGCGTCGTTTCGCTCGGGGCCTCCGGCGCGGGAGCACCCGTGGTCGGCGTCGTGCTGGCGGGCGTCGTGCAGGCGCTGACCAGCACCAAGGCAGCAGCCGCGAACGCGGTTGCGGTCTTCATGTACTTCATCGGAATCCTTTCGGTTGTCGCCGGTGGGGCCTTCCTTGGCCTACCGGACGGATGGGTGGATGGAGTCACTCCCCGGACGGGGCTGGCTCCGCGACGCTGGTCTGGCTCGGCGCCGCCGTTACCTTCTTTCGTCGGTTCTGGAACGAGGTGATCATCGAGGCAGCCACGACCGAGCCGATCAGCAGGACGCCGGTGATGATCTTGATCACTTCCGCGGTGACCCCGACCAGACGCAAGGCGCTGGAGAGGGCACCGATCAACAGCACGCCGGCCACGACGCCGTACAGCGCGCCGATGCCGCCGAAGACCGAGACGCCGCCGAGGACGACCGCGGCGATCACCTGGAGCTCCAGGCCGTCGCCGATGTCGCCGCGGGCCGTGCCACGCAGCAGCGTCCAGTAGATCCCGCCGAGAGCCGACATGGTTCCCGCGAGGACGAACAGGATGATCCGGGTGCGATCGCGGTTGACCCCGGAGAACACCGCCGCCTCCGAGTTCAGCCCAAGGGCGTAGATCCCGCGGCCGAAGGGGGTGAAGTTCAGCAGGTAGACGAACACCGCGAACAGCACCAGGAAGACGACGATGATGAAGGGGATGCCGGTGTAGCCGATCTCGTACTTGGTGAGGTCGGTCCACCCCTGGGGGAAGCCGGTCACCGTGGAGGTGCCCAGCAGACCCACCGCGATCCCGCGGAACAGGGCCATCGTGCCGATCGTGACCGCCAGGGCCGGCAACCCGATCTTGGCCACCAGCGCTCCGTTGAGCAGCCCGCCGGCGGCGCCCATGAGCAGGACGAGCACCATGGACAGCTCGAACGGGACGCCCATGGAGAACAGCAGGCCGAGCACCGAGCAGGACAGGCCCACCATCGAGCCGACCGAGATGTCGATGTCTCCGGTGATCATCACCAGCGCCATCGGCAACGCGATGATCAAGGTGGCGAACATGTCGCGCAGCAGGTTGTAGACGGTCAGCCGGTCGGCGAAGTACGGGATGGCCAGGCCCGCCACCAGCAGCGTCAGCAGGAGCAGGCCGACGATCGCCATCTCACGGGTGAGCAGGATCCGCTGCCAGCGCGGTCGTCCGTATTCGCGGTAGCCCACGGTGGTCGCGGTCATGGCTCCATCCTTTCTGCGATCAGCCGTCGTTTCTGCCGGACGGCGAGCACCCGGTCGAGGATGATCGCGGCCAGGATGAGAGCGCCGACCACGGCCCGCTGCCACAGCGAGTCGATGCCGAGCACCGGGAGCGCGGAGTTGATGGTGGCCAGCAGGAAGGCGCCGAAGGCCGCGCCGGCCACCGTGCCCACGCCACCGGTGATCGCGACGCCGCCGATCACGGCCGCGCCGATCGCCTGCAGCTCGTAGCCGGTGCCGGCGTTGGAGGCGATGGTGCCGTAGCGGGCGGCGAACATCACCCCGGCCAGCCCGGCCATCGCGCCGGAGACCACGAAGGACATCAGCGCCCGCCGGCTCACCGCCAGGCCGTAGAGCTCGGCGGCCTCCGGCGCGGAGCCGATCGCGTAGAGCTCGCGTCCCGAGCGGGTGTTGTGGAGATACCAGCCGGCGATGATCGCCACGATCACCGCCAGGATCGTCAGGGCGGGGATGCCGACCACCTGCGAGTTGCCGAAAGCCAGGAAGTCCGGCCCCATCTGCGAGGCGTTGATCCGGGTGGTGCCGGCCCACAGGATGTTGATGCCGCGGAAGATGTACATCGTGCCGAGCGTGATCACCATGCCGGGCACCTTCGCCACCGCCACCAGGCCGCCGTTGACCAGGCCGAGCAGGCCGCCGAACAAGGTGCCGGCCACGAAGGCCACCACCGTCGGCATCTGGGGCCAGGCGATGTAGAGCGAGCCGATGGCGAAGGCGGTCAGGCCCATCGTCGAACCGACCGAGAGGTCGACCGAACGGGAGATGATGACGAAGGCCACCCCGACCGCCAGCACGATGTAGATCGCCGGGTTGAGCAGCAGGCTGCGCCAGCCGTCCCCGCTGAACACGAAGGTGGGCCGCACCGCGGTGGTCACCACGACCATCGCCACGATGGCGACCAGGATCGACGTCTCGCGGCGACGCAGCAGCTGCATCAGGCGGCTCCCGGCGGAGGCGGCGGACGTCGGGGCGGCTGTGGTCTGAGTGGCGGTCATGCCGACACCTCCTCGGCGGCGTGGGTGGCTGCGAACATGACCGTCTCCGGCGTCGCCTCGGCGCGGGAGAGTTCCGCGGTGATCCGTCCTTCACGCATCACCAGAACCCGGTCGGCCATCCCGAGCACCTCGGGCAGTTCGGAGGAGATCATCAGGATCGCCAGGCCTTCGACGGCCAGTTCGGACATCCGGCGGTGCACCTCGGACTTGGTGCCGACATCGATGCCGCGCGTGGGCTCGTCGATGATCAGCAGCGCCGGCCGGGTGGCCAGCCACTTGGCGAGGACGACCTTCTGCTGGTTGCCGCCCGACAGCGTCCCGGCCTTCACGTCGAGCGCGGCCGCCTTGACCTCCAGGGCCAGCGCCCATTCCTGGGCCGCGGCGTTCTCGGCCTTGCGGGTGATCACGCCACCGCGGACGAGGTCGCCGCGGATCGCGTCTGTGATGTTGGTGGCCACGCCGGATTCCAGGACGAGGCCCTGCTGCCGCCGGTCCTCCGGGACGAAGCCGATGCCGGCCTGCATGGCCGCGGCCGGGCTGCCCGCCGGCAGCGGCGCGCCCTTCAGCGTCACCTCACCGGCGGTGTACGGATCGACGCCGAAGACCGCGCGGGCGACCTCCGAGCGACCCGCGCCCACCAGGCCGGCCAGGGCGACGATCTCGCCGGCGCGGACATCGAAGCTGATGTCGGCGAACCGGCCCGGGAAGGTCAGCCCGCGTACCTGCAGCACCACGTCGCCGATCGGGGCCTCCAGCTTGGGGAAGAGCTCGTTGACGTCGCGTCCCACCATCATCCGGACGATCTCGGGGACGCTGGTCTGATCGGTGGCCACGGTCGAGACGTAGCTTCCGTCCCGCATCACGGTGATGGTGTCGCACAGCGAGAACACCTCGTCGAACCGGTGCGAGATGAACATCAGCGCCCGGCCCTCGTCGCGCAGGCTGCGGGCGACCGCGAACAGCCGGTCGACCTCGACTCCGGACAGCGCAGCGGTCGGCTCGTCCATGATCAGCACCTTGGCGTCCAACGAGATGGCCTTGGCGATCTCGATGATCTGCTGGTCGGCGATGGAGAGGCCCTGGGTGGGACGATCCGGATCGATCGTGACCCCCAGGCGGGTCATCAGCTCGATGACCTCGGCGCGCATCGCCGCGCGGTCGATCATGCCGAACCGGGCCACCGGCTGGCGTCCCATGAAGATGTTCTCGGTCACCGACAGGTCGGGGAAGAGCGTGGGCTCCTGGTAGATGACCGCGATCCCGGCCGCCTTCGACTCGGCGGTGCTGCGGAACTCGACCGGCTGGCCCTCCAGCTTGAACTCACCGGTGTCGCGGGCATAGAGCCCGGCCATGATCTTCACCAGCGTCGACTTGCCGGCACCGTTCTCGCCGACCACGGCATGGATGGACCCGGGGTGCAGGGTCAACTCGCCGTCGCGGAGCGCGACCACGGCGCCGAATCGCTTTGATACGCCACGCAGTTCCAGCATCGGCGTGCCACTCCCGATCACCATCCGCGCCCTCCTTGCCGTCGGAATTGAAACGTTCCATATTGACGTCTCGAATGTAAGCGGGCCCACGGGGGGTTGTCAAGCAGAACTCAGGTCACGATTTGATAAGCGACGATTGCCGCACCACGAGCTCCGGCGTCATGCGCACCCCACGGTGCTCGTGATGCTCGCTGGATTCGGCGGTCCGGATCTCCTCGAAGAGCAGCTCGGCGGCCAGCGCGCCGAGCTCGGCGCGGGGCTGCCGCACCGACGACAGTGGCACCGCGGCGGCGGCCGCGAAGGAGATGTCGTCGTAGCCGACGATCGCGATCTCCTCGGGCACCCGGACGCCGGCCAGGGTGAGCCCCTGGAGCAGGCCGATCGCCAGCAGGTCGTTCAGCGCGAAGACCGCCGTGGGGCGCTCCCGCTCGGGGAGCAACAGCAGGTCGTCGGCGGCCCGCCTCCCCCAGGCGACGTCGAGCAGCTCGGTCGATATCACCAGCAGCGAGGCTTCCGGAGCGGCCTGGAGGGCGAAATTGGCGCCGCGGCGGCGGTCGCGCACCTGGGTGAGGTCGCCCGGCCCGCCGATCACGGCCAGACGCCGGTGCCCCTGGGAGAGCAGGTGGGCGGTAGCCAGCCGTCCGCCCTCGATATCGTCCATTCCGACCGAGCAGAAGTCGGCCGCGCCGGCCGCGCGATCGACCAGCACGACGGGGATGCCGCGCTGCCGCAGCCGCGCCGCCCGCTCGACACTGGCCCCGATGGAGGCGAAGAGCACACCGCGGACCCGGTGCTGCTGGAAGTGGTCGAGCAGCGTGGCCTCCCGGTCGAGGCGCTGATCGCTGTTGCCGATGTAGACCGAGTAGCCCTTCTGGTAGAGGAACTCCTCCGCACCGCGCACCACGTCGGCGAAGAAGGGATTGGCGATGTCCATCACGACCATGCCGATCGACCGGCTGTCCCCCGCGCGCAACTGCCGGGCCGTCTCGTTGCGCACCCAGCCCAGCTTCTCGATCGCCGCCTCGACCCGCAGGCGGGTCTGCTCGGCCACCAGGTCGGGCGAGTTCAGCACATTGGAGACGGTGCCTACCGAGACGCCGGCCAGCGCCGCGACGTCCTTCATGCTCACCGATCCCCGGCGCCCCACCACTGCCTCCTCCTGGCGGACGATGTCGATCTCAGCCTAGCGGTTGAACCGTCTCAGCCCGCAGTCGTCCGGATCGGTGTGACCGGGC